>Ga0315905_10000003_pt1 | contig 285295 bp, 362 predicted proteins | sample LakEriMetagenome_5_FD_203522 | JGI IMG/M metagenome (GOLD analysis project Ga0315905, IMG submission 203522) | Freshwater fungal communities from buoy surface, Lake Erie, Ohio, United States - Buoy 4 MA121 | ecosystem: Environmental > Aquatic > Freshwater > Lake | place: USA: Lake Erie, Ohio...
AACAACAACAAGATATCTACCCTTTGGGAATTTCTTAATGAAAGTTCCTGTGGTCATGTTACGTTTAACAATCTGACCTTTAACTTTAACATCATATTTCATATGTCCGTGTTGGTCACCCAAGTTGGAGAATGACTTACCATTAATCAAAATTCCTTCTCTAACCATACCACGCATACCTCCAATGAAGTTTCTTGTCCCCTCACGATTTCCACGAAACCATTTTTTCGCAACGAACTTGTGTGCTTCATCGTAATGCATTTCAAACGAAGATGCAATTGCTCTAACTACACAATCATTACTTTCACTTTGAGCGATTTTAGAATCACTGTATCCAATAATCGCATCTTTTGTCGGTATGTATTTTATTTCGTTATTCATACCACAAAGATAAGGCGAAATACTTTACCCCACAAATTTTTTTTGAAGTCAGGACAGGATTCGAACCTGTAAGTAATGGAAGTTCCTCAACCTCTCCCTAAGTTCAGTGTCTTTGTGCCCTGCCCTTTGTTTTATACTTTGGCACCAATTGCCACCTGACTATGTTACCAGTCTTTCCTGGTCGTCACCTTGCTCCGCAGGTATGAACCCGCATTGCCCTTGGTTGGGTCTATTTGGAAAAGTCACGGTCGGCTCTGTTTCCAAATCATTTTTGTGGTTGACGGCTCAATCCGACACGACCGATTAATCCCACATTAGTACTCAGAGAAGGACTTGAACCTTCATGTCATTTCTGACTCGGTAAATTACCTTAGCGTCTATCCATCGGGAATTACATGATTACCTCGCTTCCGCCACCTGAGCATCTTTATTTTTTAACATATTCCATCATCTCTCTCATTTTGGAAATCAATAGTTCCATTTCATCTACATTGAGGTACATACGAGGACTATCTGAACCATCCAACTCTTTTGTTTCAACGATGATTCCATTATACGTCTCCGTTGGGTATACCTCAACTTCTTGTTCTTCTGTTGAGATTGTTACTTTGTGCCAAACTTTATTCTTCATAGGACAAAGATAATACTAATTTTTTACTTCTCCAAAAATTCTTTCACCAATCTTAAAACAATTTGAGCTCTATCTTCCCCTTCTTCCCATTCCCAAAATAAAAACTTCTTTTTAATTGTCTTCGCATAGTCCTGAAGTCCATTCTTTTTAGAATCAATCACACCAAACTGAACCAAACACGCTTCCATATACCCCAAATAAAACCCTGATGGAAGAAATCCTCTATTATGGTAGTTGTTATAACAATTTTTTAAATGTCCTTTCTGTAGCATAGTGTTTTAATTTATTTCACAAATCTACAACATTCTTTTCAGTTACACAAATATTTCTTCAATTCCCTTACAAATTTGTTTCTCATTGGATGTGTCCCAAAGTTTTGGGTTCACCATATGACAGGTATGTTTCTTACCAGTTCTATTAACAAACTCTTTTAATTTTTGGTTGTGGTTATTCTCCACCTTCCAAGGACATTCTTTACACTTCATTTTAAACTTATAGACTCATTTTTCTTCTAATTCTTCTTTTAGCCCTTCTAGACGCTCTGTCATACTGACGACACCATTTTTTGTACGATACTTCTTTACCATTGGCTAGTTTAATTTTTGAAGGTAACTCATCCTGAATAGGGATGTTAGTACTCACATTAACAGTGTCTTGCCCATATAATAAAGATGAAATCAAGATAGTAAAAATTGAAACTAATAGATTTTTCATAGTGGTGTGATTATTTCTACAAATATACCACACCTATTCTTACCCCACAAGTATTTATTTATGAAATGTCAAAAAAATTTTTAATTTCTGAGGACGAAAGAAGGGATATCCTATCAATGTATGGAATCCTCAAAGAGTCCATTGACCCTACAAAAGGAGGTACTCAAGAATTTAGAGTAAATTATAAAGCAGGATGGTATGATGCAAATAATCCTTCAGCCTACCTGGATGGACAGAATAAATTAATTGATGAGATTGATAATTTTGTAAAAACACAATTAATCCCTTATCTACAAAAAGTACCATCTAGCGTGGTCGCCATGAAGTTTAGGTCAGGAGAATCTTTGGTCCCCAATACCGATAATGAAGGTAAAGATAAGGGTAAAGGACAACCTTTAGAACCTGGTAGATTAAGTGAGTTAAGAAAATATTATTTAGAACAATATTTGAATACTGTCGTCATTCCACAAATACAAAATGTTGACAAACAAGCCGAAATACCCGAATTACAATATGAAAAGGTTGAACCAAAAGAACCTTGGATTGGTAAATCGTGGTGTAAAAACCCAACAGATAAAGAAGGTAGGAGTTGTCTAAAAGCTTGGAAAGATAGTGGATATATTGACAGAGATAAATATAATTTAGACCAAGTAAGTGAGTTTTCAATTACGGTTACCCCTAAGACACCGACCAAAAAAGTAGAAGATTGCCCATCAACAATCAGAATTAGATTTGAGATTAAAAATCATAGCTGTCAAAATGCTGAATTTTTTGTATTCGCAAATAAAACTAGATTAAATAATATGGAAGGTGGAATGACCGCAAACTTGAATACAGGTTCAGGTGGTAGAGGTATACCAGGTGTTAAAGACCAACCAATATTCCCAAAAGAATTAATGAATCCGGGTTATGGTATTTTAAGTCGTAAATATAAATCCCCACCCAAAGGTCAAACTAAAGAACAGAATGACGCTCTTTTTAGTAAAGCAACAAGATGGGACGATTTTGAAATAACCCCATCAATTAAAGAGGAAATATTATCACAATCAATTAATGATAAAAACACCACTCCATTTATTAACATATGGTTTGAATGTACCACCTATGATGCTCATGACGATATTGTTACAATAACGATTTATGATGGGAATAATAAAGTAGTTGGTAAACCATTTTCACCTAATGGTAAAAATGAAGGTTTATTGTGTACTTTAGACAAATGCGGTATTCCGATAAAGACAATTAATGGCTCAATTGGCCCATCAGAAGGAGATGTTAGTTCCGCAAGACAAGAGTTAATTAATTATAAGAGTAGTTTGATGAATAGTTTAGGTTTGAGTGCCGACACAACTAACTTAGATACTAAGGGGCTGGAATTAGAGAAAGCGGGAAGTTTACTTACAAACATTAATACAGTTCTTAAAAGTTTTGACGACGCATTTAAATCAATTAAATCGGAGTTTGGAAAATACAATAAGGAATTTAATAAACTTGATGAAACAACAAGAAAGTTTATTATGTCTCAAGGAGACTCATTTAATTTTGTTAGGAATCAGAAAATTGAATACTTTCAGAAAGTACTCAATTCTAATGGATATAAAAGTTTACTTAGAAAGGACCCTTTAGACCCAAATTCATACAAAAGAGGTTTAGTTACAAGTGATATGGGTGGAGATTTAAAAGTAAGACTTGATAAATTTTACAATTATTTCAATAAATTCTACAAGATAGGAGATGATGAAAAAATTAGACCGATATCATTAGTAAGCCCTGAGAAATATATCAATCTTAATAATGAATTAAATAAAATACGAGAACAATCTTAACTTTGATTATAGTTGTATTTTCAAATCGTTGAGTTCTTTTTCAATTATTTTTATACCACTCAGGTGTTTCTCTATTTTTCCAAACCGCAAATCCTGACTTGGCTTCACGGTAGTAATTTCTATATGATTCAATAACATCATTACCTACTTTGAACTCATCTCCCATCGCTAATGGAGGGGTTGTAAAATCAATATCATGAATGTTTGGTCTATTGGTTAAACACCACTCAATTACATCTTGAGATTTGTGACGTTTACCATATCGGTATGTATATTCTTTACACAACTCAAGTCCCAAATCACATAGGTAAAGATAGTTACTTAAACTCTCACGAGTCCAAATAGCACAAGGATGATTCCTATGAGATAACTTGTACGGTACTTGGTCGTTTACTTGGTCGGTACTTGGTGGGTACTTGGTGGGTACTTGGTGGGTTACATGGTGGACACCACACAATAGTTGAGCGGTTTCCAATATCATCTTAACGACGTGTTTGTCACAGTGATACTGAGCACATTTTTTAACGTCAAAATCCAAAAAGAAAATATTCATACCGCTAATATATAAAAAAAACCGATTACTCGGCTTTTTTAATCAGTCTTTGATAATGATTCTCATCAATAGCAAGTCTGAGTCTATTTTCGGTCGCCTTATATAAGTCGGCGCCAGGTCCACCCAATTGTTTCCCATACATTGTCAGATAATTCCTAACAAGTTTTCTACAAGCGATGTCTTGTATCGGATGGGTACAAGAGTCAATAACACTGATTACCCATAACATTGTTTCATACCAACCTTTCATAGTTTTATATTTTAAAGTTTGTGAAGAAGACGGGAATCGAACCTCGTGGCACAAGGGTTTTCGGACCCTTTGCTCTACCTTCTGAGCTACTTCTTCATTTATATTATTTACTTAAAACTTCCTTGTTGTAGTAGTCATCAAAACCTACTAACATCTCAGAAATTGTTTTGGTACCTTCACTCTTAATTACTTCATCAATCAACCCAAATTCCTTAGCCTCATCTGAGTTATACCATCTATCTCTCCTTGAGAACTCCAATACCTCGTCAACCGTTTTCCCACAATTCTCAGCAATCATCTTAAACAAAATGTAGTTGTATTTCTCAGCTTCCATTTGATTAATTCTTGTGTCCTGCACATTACCCTCCGTTCCGTGACTAACTTGGTGAGTCATGACTTTGGAATATACAAGTGATGAACGTTTACCTTTGGTCCCTGATGATAACAACACCGAGCCCATTGACGCACACATCCCAATGTTTGTGGTTGCAACATCTGACTTAATGTAGTTCATCAAATCAACGATACCCAAACCACAGAGAACTGAACCACCAGGTGAGTTAATATATAACGTAATGTCACGTTGTTCAACTGAGTCCAAAAATAACAACTGAGCCTGAACAATATCCGACATATGTTGGTTAACCGCTCCCGACACCCACAAAATTCGTTCTCTCATTAATCGTGAGAAAATATCAATCTGTGTTGCTCTTAATTCTCTTTCCTCTAACACATAAGGTGTTAAACCATTTTCAAATCTGTCCAAATTTAGTGAAGAAATACCCTCACTCATTGCAAATTTTCTAAACTCTTTTCCGTAATTCATTTTCATTTCTTAAAAAGGTAAAGGTCGTCTTCTCTGTCCGTGTGGTATTCACGAGACGACCTTTGGTTAGTGGATATTACCATATATAGTATTTCTTCGGATATGTCCCAAGAGAGTGGGACCGTAGTAACCATCCACCGAAGACCTATACTCTCACCCATATTACAGGGTTACCCTCAGGACATCTTAACCCTACCCCCAAAGTTACATGGTCGGTCTCACTCGTAAGAAGAGTGTATATTGTAGAATTGTCCAGTGTTTCTACAACTTGTGGATTGTATTACAACCATTTAAGGTCCCTAACCCCTTCCATCCATAATTGGGGTATCTGATTCAAATTTGTGTAGCCTCCCCCATAGCCTTGGAGCCTTCCCGCCAGGTTCACACTGTCCAACCGCAGATAAATCGGTATTGTGGGGTCTTCTTTACAAATTAGATTACTTCGGAAATTGCTTCGTCAGCATATTCCATAATAATATCGTTTTCAACACCTTCTGTAGCACTTACGAATGCGTCTCTCAAAACATCTTCGTCAATACTTGGTACAATTTCACGACCATCTACGTCAAATGTTACCACATCATTAGCATCTAATGAATTAATCATTTCATCAAAGATGTACTCATTAATTTTGTTGGTGTATTCAACCAAGAAGTTTTCAAGTTGTTCTCTTGTGAAAACGATATCCGCTTCTTCAACTACGAAACCCGCATCGGATTTAACTTCATTTAATTGTGATTGGATTTCATTCAATTTTTCAATCAACTCACTGTTTTGGTTTTTGTTTTTTTTGCTCATAATATTTATTTTTTGTTTTTATTTTCTTTTACAAATATACACCAGATTTCTTATTCTAACAAGGTGTAGATGTTATTTTCATCCAAAATAATTTCACCCTTTTCTCCAATGGTAATACACAAACCTTCCATCACATTTTGGAAGTTTGTTTCACTCATAACATTAGCCTTGACAAGTTTTTTGTATCCCAAAATGAAGTCAATCAATTCAGGTTCACAGATAAATCCTTTTTCAATTACTGGTATCATATTGTATTAAATTTTGAGGTCGGAGTTGGAATCGAACCAACATAAGAGCTTTTGCAGAGCTCCACTTAAACCATTCAGACATCCGACCTTATTTAGAATACAAAGATAATAATACTTATCACTACAAATCAAATTTTTTATTAATTATTTTTTCATTATATTTATCAATGTATGGCAGTAAATATTGAGTTCTTTTTTAAACAGTTCACTAAAATGAATCATACAATTAATTGTGAGAATGGTTTGCAATTAATTTGGTCGGGAGATTATAAGGAAAGATTTGTAAAGAGATTCAAAGACAAGGAAGATGTTCCAATATACTTCATTAATAATCCCCAAGATTCACCGTACACAAAGGAAGCTCTCACACAGTTTATTGAGTCCAAATTAGAATCATTTAGAGAAATTATTCCAATAGATGAAAGTTATATTACAAGTCGTCTATACGAGATTGACTCTGAAGAAGCATTATTTATTCCAAATAAAGTATTAAGAAACATTACAAATAAATTACAAAAAGTCACGGTTGACAAATCAGTAAACCCCGTAAGATTAATTGGAGAATTTGACGGTCAGTTTGAAATATCTCAAGATGATGAGAATATACTTGTTTATATAGATTTCTCACTTTCAGAATTACAGTTAAACGGAGAAGAAATAGATAGTTCCCATGATGAATACGATGAATGGATTGATTATTTCAGATACGATAATAACGAGTTCCTTGAAGACGGGATTTGGGTCTGTTTTAGTGAATTAACCAATAACAAAAACTTTTATAACTATGAGTGGATGGGTTGGTATAGTAATTTCTATTTCATTACCTAATTAATACCACGTGTCCTTTTTCTACGTGTCCAATTCCTCTGTCGTCCCTATACGTCATTATCCAGTTATAAACACCTGTCTGACAATAGTACCCACTACCATCATTACCATTCCAAGTTTGGTTTAATGATTTAATATTATAAACCATCATACCATCTCTACTGTAAATCTTCATATCAGGTTCATAAACTGACATACCAGCAATTTTAAACACGTCGTTGAATCCATCATTATTTGGTGTAAATGAATTGGGAACATACAATCTATAACAAGTGTTTGTTCTAATGGTGATTGCATTTAACTCACTCTCACAACCCAAAGTATCAGTTCCATAAACTGTAATGGTATGGTCCATAGTCGTGTCAGGCCAAAGAACATTTAATTCAAAGTCAGTATCAGGTTGTAAAACACCATCAACATGCCAAGTATATTCAATACCAACACTATCAGGAGCCAAATAAGTTTGGTTATAAGGGTCAGTACAGAAATCAATGAAGTTTGATTGAGCAAATATTTCAGGAGCTTCAAACTTTGGTCTCACATAAATCTCAACGGAATCAACAACAGGACACCCATATATGTTAACAAAATACAATGAATAATATGTACCTGAATTAAACCCAGTGAAAACATTCCCAACCAAATTCTCTCCATTCCAAAATCCACCTGAAGGACTTGCTGATAACTGAACCGTCTCTTCCAAACAGATACCAATATTGTCTTGGCCAAATGTAATTAAAGTATCCACAACAGTAATTGTTGTATCAATAATATCACCAATACATCCATCAACAGTTGTTTCTTGTACAGATATTACATAATCACCTGGTACCCCACCCCATTCAACATCAATACTATTTGTTCCGTTGTCAGTCATAGTACCTCCACCAGAAATAGTCCAATCATATGTTGAACCAACAGTATTTACAACTGAATATGTTTCAACAAGTCCAACACATATCGTATCCATTGGAACATCAATAGGTGAAGTTACAACATCACCTCCAAGAACAGTTCCATTGAATACTTGAAACGGAGAATCAAAACAAGACTCGGTTCCCCAACTACCCATAGTTCCATCAGCATAAGGAGTAACCTCAATCAACAACGACAAAGGGTCACACTCATCAGTAACTTGTAACTGAACACAAAAAGACCATAGACAATCAAGACCAAAATCCCCCCAATCATTACCAGGGTTTCCATCAGTAGGTCCTTGAGGTCCCTCATAGAAATAACCCGGTCCAACAGTTAATGTCCCATCATTATTTGTAACACTTTCAGACCATAACCATTGTTGAGGTGGTACCGCTCCACCACAATCATCAGGTCCTGAAATAGGACTGTGTGATACCCATCCCGGTCCCAAAGTCAATCCAAACCCCTCAATCCAATTGGACCCAAAGTTAGTTCCATTCCAACCGTTCATCGTGTAACACATAGTTACAACAGTTTCCGGTTCATAAGTCCCATTAGTAGGTGATGGCGTTAATGTAAAAGATTGGACCCCAGCACATTGTGAAAGGACAATATTGGGGATTAATAATAGGAAAAATAGGATTGTTCTCATGCCGATAAATATCAACATAGATACAAATAAGATTATAATAGTTGTACCCCCTGAGAGACTCGAACTCTCACCCTAAGACATCGTTCTAAGCGATGCGCGTCTGCCTATTCCGCCAAGGGGGCAAATTCCCCACCCTGAGATTATGGTGAGTAGTCATATCGGTTTTTTCCTATTTGTAAAAACCTGATGGGCATCCCCGTTAAAAAAAGTCAGACTACGTGGCGGTGTGTCAGGACCGTTACTCCACGGCTGGGTACTATCGGCATTTCCCAGTCTATACCGAGTCCATTGTTAAATGAGTCTTGGACCAAAGACTGTTGAGTATCTCTTACTCATTGCAATCAGAACAGGATTCGAACCTGTGAATCACTCTCTTTCAAAGAGAGTTGTGTTTCCCTATCTCACTACCTGACTATGTTTTTAATCTCTCAAAGAACTTCAACAAAGATATGGTAACTTTTTCATTCCACCAAATCTTTTTCCACATCTTCATACCATTCTTCAACCGCAAATAATAATTGAATAAACTCACCATCTTCATCCGATTCATACTTAACATGGAACCCACCTGTTGATATATTTGTTTTTTCCTCAAACGCCATTTTTAATAATCGTCTTGCTTCTTGTCTCAATTCAGGAACAGTAGGAATACCTTCTTCAGAAGCCACCCACTCCCAATTTAATGATTCCATTACTTTTTGGACTTGTTCAAACTTGAAGTAGTCCATTATGTTGTCAATCGCGACTTGTTGTTTCGGTGTCATATTATTTATTTTTTTTATTAATACTCTTTTGTTTCGCATCTTTCACCATCTTAATCATCTTCTCCCCAACTGAAAGATGAGTTTTAGTTTCCCCATCATCCATATTCATTAAATCAATAAGAATTTCCTTTTGTTTTTCTTTCTTCGCCATCTCAATCATCTTCTTAATAACCGCAATGTTTCCTTCTCTCTTATCTTTGAAGAAATCAAAAACCATTGGTGGAAACTTCCAACTCTTAATAGAGTAGTCAAATCCCAAAATCTCATTTGGTGTGGTGTCAGTTCTAATATCCACAAAATATGAATAATTCTCTTCAAACCATCTGAATGCTTGTGAGTAGGTTGGTGTGTCAACAGTAAATGAATCTTTTGTAACAAGCGGTCTTGAATAATACTCTAACTTTTCGGTTGAAGTACTATATCCTACAAAACAAGTTTCATCAAATCCAAGATTCTTGAGTTCTAATGCTAACTCATATGTAACAAATTCTTTTTCCATAGGACAAAGATAAGAAAAAAAAATAATTAAACAAAAAAATAGAGTGTAGTAGGGCTGCAGTCCCCTGAGGCTCCTACACTAAGTTGTTCCTCTTTATTTTAAATTTTTATTTCAAAATGGATAAAATTATAGTCACCTTCAAATACTTCAATGTTATATGACATTCCTTCACTCGTCCTTTTCTTAATTGACAGGAGTCCTATTCCAGCACCACCCTTTTCACTAAATTCAGAATTTTGTAACCTATTTAATATTTTTTCTTTTATTTCCTCATCAGTAGAACTTAAAACACAATCCATTCTCTTTTCCAACTCTTCCGTCTTTTCTTTGGAGATTAGGTTTCCTGTCTTTATTGTGTACGAGTCTTCGTTTTTAATTAATTCAAAGTATGACTTGGTATCACCGTTTGAATCTTTGTCGGAGTGATGAACCACGTTTTGTAGTGACTCAACAATTAAGAAACAAATCTTTCTGATTAGTGCTGGTTTTTCATCAAATGTATTAACACTCTGAATTACACCGTCAATGTATTCAGGTGTAATGTTTCCGTGGTATGAAAGTAAAGTGTTATTCATGTGATTTGTGTTAGTATACAAATATACTACATATAAATAGAAAAGGTTACAAAGAAAGAATTAAAAGATTTGTTAAATATAATTGATATCTTCTACAACATAGGTAAATCCAGTATAATCAGTAATTTCCTGTTCTATGATTTTATAAATTACATCATCAGCTTCACTATGAACTTCCATTCCTATCTCATCATCCCACATTGCATCCGATAAATCACGAACTCCACCATCTACCATAATTAAATCCACCTCACCACCAGGTAAAACATCAACCTCCAATAATAATTGATTCATATCTCTATCAACAATATTAACTTTGAATTGGAAGTCATATCCACCTGATATTTCAGGGTAGTCAGATGTGTTAAATACTTTACTAACCCTATTGTCAGCCGCCTTGTATATACCATTACCCAAAAACTCCCTTAATGACCTAAGTAATCTATCATGAGCTGTTGAGTATTTTTTAATACCTAAAAAAATAAGTAATCCACCGTCAATATGCGGGTCCTCACCTCTTGCAATTTGTTTTTTAAACCAATTGGTTGAGACCTTTTTAAGGGTTTCCTCGTTCATTTCTTTTATGATTTGTCTATGTTGAGATTCCGTGATGACGTATTTCATATATCATAAATATTACCCTTGTAAGAAAGATAATATTTTTTCTTTCACCCCAACTTGTTTGATACCCTCATTGTTCAAAGGTGTATGAACGAAATTATCTAAACCCCATTCGTGCTCAAATTCCATTGAGTAATGTATCCCTATCTTTCTCATATCCAAATCATCAATTGCAACCCAATGAGTTACTTCGGGATGCTCCTTTAACCATTCTTGGATTTGTATGCTTCTTGTCCCTTCCAAATCCCAATTTCGGTGCCATGTAACTTTTTCACCATCAATCACATTTGTTGTGAAATCAATTGGTCGTTTGATGATACCTTGTTTCTCATAGTAATCCCCCATCTCTTCAACTGAGCACCAAACTTTCCAATCGGAAGATACAACGATTTCTGCACCGGTCTGTTCCAAGATTTCATTCAATACCTTGATTGACTTCTTGTCAAAGTTATCAAAACGAGCATCAAGAGGCATTGTCATCACTGATTGACTCAATTTTTTTCTATACTTCTTTTGTTTTGTAAATCGTGACCCAAAGTTATTGTTTAGACAGATAACTCCATCGTGGTCTAAAAATATAACTTTCATATTATTTCTTTTTGGAGAGTCTCTCTCGGTTGGTTTGTTTCTTTTCAGGCGGATGTTTATACTTAATCTCAACTGAAATTGGTCCGTTCTTGAACTTTGTTAAATCATAAGTCCAAACGGTAACCGCCTCATCATCTTCGTAAACTTGTTGGTATTGTTCTTTTTTACTCATAACGAGCACAAAGATACGAAACTATTTTGAATTATCCAAATTAACCAATGAAACAAAATCTTCATTTGGTTCAAATTCAATGGTGTCAATGACAACGTTCATATTAATATTGAAGAACTTTAAAAAAGATTCAATATCTTGACCCGTCTGAACGGAGAACTCAAACCAGTTGTTTGATACTGACTCTCTACCAGCAATTCTTTGATTTTTGAAATGGGTAAGATATAAATTAACCATTCCTTCCCCATTTACAATTTTAACCGAAATAAAAAGATGGTCTTTCCATTCTCCAATTGAAATCAATCTTTTAACTCCATCAATATGAAATTGGTAGTAAACCTTTACAGGGTCATTATTGAACCTGACATAATGGTCGTAAACAAAAGTTTTACCTTCAATAAACTTATTTATTCTATTTATATCTTTCTCAGTCATTTCTTTCAATAGCATTTAACCTGGCGTAGTTTCTTTTTAACTTGGTTCCAGCATTATTGATTCTTGTTTCAAACTTTTTAAACAACTCTAAAATGTTTTTAGTTTTAAAAACTTCATCTTTCATTAATTCCTCCTCGCTTGTGATATCATCACCTCTCTCACTTTTAACATATTGTAGATATTGTTTTAAATAAAACTTATGTAAATTTTTGATGTGGAATAAAACAGCTTCAGGACTTCTTTCCATCGTGGCATTATACAGTTCATCAAACATTTGCTCACCACTATAGTTCTCCATAGCTTCAGCAATCTTATATTGTTTTCCGTTTTTGAACTCTTCCCACGACATTCTTAATAACTTAGAATAAGCTTCTTGTATGTTTGCGTTAACTTCCCATGGTTCTGAATAATACAAGTAGTCCAAAAATTTAGCGTAAACTCTAAATATCTTTTTGGGTGTGTTAACATTTCTTCCACCGGCAAATGATTTTGCCAAACTAAATTCACTACTACCAGTGTTTAATATTCTGTTATAAAACTCATACATATGATTCAATTCATGTGTAATGGTATCTCTTAAATCATACAATAACTCATCAATATCTTTATCATCAAATTCTTGGTTGATGAATACTTCAAAATCAAATTTTGCTTGTATTACCTTGTCAACTTCTTTAAGTACTGAAACAGGTAAATCTTCATCAGGTTCTTTAATTTGAGAAGCCCCTGAACCATCGGTAGTTAACGGATAAGCAGCCCCACCAGTTGTGAACATTAACCCATTTTCAGGTTTTTTCTTAGTGACTTTAAAAACCAAATCAACCTCAATCATTTCTATCGGGAAATCGTAAAAGGTATTCATATTACCTTTAAAATCTTTTAAAATCTCATCACTCTCAACATAAAATTCATCAGTATCATTTTTCCTAACCGCAATCATTTCAATCACTTTTGGTTCAATAATACTATACAAAAGATTCACATATGCCAATGACGCCTCACTAACCCCTAATGATTCATTAATATTTTTTAGTTGTTGTTCTTTTAAAATTATTTTCATTATAGTAAGTCGTTAACTATTTGTTTAAATTGTTCTTTATTCTTCACAATCCAATTTAATATGTCAGGTCGTACCTTATTTGAGAATGGTCCAAATATTTTTGACACCTCAACTTCATCGGAAGAAATTGTTAAAAATTCATCGTACTCTTTCTGACTAATAGTTGGTATTATGATTTTAAAACTATCACCAAATTCAGAGAATGTTTTAAAACTAACTCTTAATTCATTTGAACCCTTTTTTCTTGGGTTGTATATATTCTTAGCATTACTGAATAATTCAACCGCCTGATTTTTAGTGATATAGTAAGTAACCAAATTATTTCCAACTTTTGTAGTCACTGCCGTTATATCAACAAGCATTGACTCTAAAATTTGTTTTTTAAACTCTGTTAACTCATCATCATTAATTAAAAAAAGATTGGTTCCACTAACCCCGTACTTTTCCAATACGTTCTTAATAATCGTAATGTTATCACCACCAAGTTGATTTAATATACTGGTAAAGCTACCAATTGATGGGTTCTCAGATGTGTCATTTATATATTTTTGTTCTACCTGTCCTTGTCTTACTTGGTAGTCCCATAAACCACTTTTAGATTCATTCAATACTCCGTCAAATAAACCCGCCATTAATCCCTCAATCGCATGTCCCCTAACTTCAGTATACTTAACAACCCTGTTGATATAGTCTTTAAATCTCATCTTATTCACAGCATCCATCTCATTTAAATCAACATCTTCACCAAAGACGTAAGTTATCTTTTTTGATTTCAGAATGTTTTGAATAACCTGAGCCGCTTCCTGTTTTATAATAGGAATTGGGTTATACAAATAGAAATATCTACTATCTTCAGATATTATTTTTTTCTTCATTATTTACCAATAACTAATTCATTGTAATTTAAAGTCTCCATACCTTTCATATCTTCAACCGCTTCATCATACATATACGATTTAACAACAGAAACAATTGACTGTTCAGCTTGAGCGATTTTTGTTTCCATCCAATCATCTAGTTCCTCATCTTCTTCCATAATCTCCCACATACTCATAGCCAAAGTTGCAATTGTAAACAACTGTTGTTTTGCCATGTAATTTCCATCTTTACCCTCTTTTATCTCGGTATTGATTTCAGTTTCTTTTAATAAACCTTCTTGTATTTTCTTTAATTGACTTTCAGTGAAAACATATTTAGCCATAATATTCTATTTTTATATAAATACAATGGAAAATAAAAAAAGGGAACAATTGTTCCCTTTTTGAGCCCTACTCGGATGAGAGGTCCACCACTTTGTAAAACAAAGATTATTTAATTTCCGCAACCTTAGCTAATACTTGGTCCGAGTAACTAACAAGTTCAGTTTCAGTAGTAATCAAACATTCTGACAATATCTTGAATGGGATGTGAAATAAAGTATGCGACACATCAAAATATCTAAATGCTTTCTCATTATCAATAGAGTCATTTACCATCTTCAAGAAAAGTTTAGTTTGTACCGCATCGGTGAAACCCATAGTTAAGATTTTACCGTATTTTTCGTGTTGGATATTCAATGTTGTAATCATAACACAAAAGTACTACAAAACTTTTAAAGTTCCAAATGTTCCTTGAATTTTTTTAGATAATAGTTGATGGTAATATCAATACCATCATTAAAATCAGTCTCAGGAGACCAATCTAATGACTTACTTATTTTGGAATTATCTATTGCATATCTAAAATCATGTCCCTTTCTGTCCTCAACGAACTTAATTAGCTCTCTTGAAGAGTTTTCATAATCCAAAAGTTCGTCTAACTTATCACATATTATGTGAGTTAACCTTAAATTACTCATTTGAACTCCACCTCCAATACAGTACGTTTCTCCGATTTTACCTTTATGGAGAATACTATCAATAGCATTAACGTGGTCCATAACAAATAACCAATCTCTAACATTTGTCCCGTTACCATAAATTGGAATCGGAGTTTGTTTAACAATACTTTTAATTATAGTCGGAATTAATTTCTCTTCATGTTGGTTTGGTCCGTAGTTGTTTGAGCAATTTGAAATTATAACCGGTAATCCATAGGTATGGTGGTAAGCTCTAACAAAATGGTCCGATGACGCCTTAGACGCCGAATAAGGACTTCTAGGGTCGTATGGTGTATTCTCATTAAACTCCCCTGTTGGCCCCAAATGTCCGAATACTTCATCTGTTGAGATGTGATAAAATAACTCAATCCCGTATTTAACACACGCATCCAAAAGATTGATTGTTCCAATAATGTTCGTATTAACAAATTCCATTGGATTCTTTATTGAGTTATCCACGTGGGATTCCGCAGCAAGGTGTATGACGTGTGAAAATTTATAAGTTTCAAAAAGTTTAAAAACTCGTTCTCTTTCAGTTATACTAAATTTAATTACTCTAGCTCCACTAACATTATCAATATTATCTTCATTTGCAGCATAGGTCTCAGAATCCAAAATAACGAAGTTATAATTTAGATACTTCTTAGTCATAAAATTAAAGAGGTTTGAGCCGATAAAGCCCAAACCTCCAGTGATTAATACATTCATTTTTCTAATTTAATAATAAATTTTGTTTTACTCTTATTAAAATCTTCTTTAACAACCTCATTCCAACTTAATTCTTCTAAGAACTTTTTGAAATCTTCGTCTTTGATTTTTTTAATATATTTGAGTAAATCTTCTTCTGTAGCATCTGGATTAACATCTAAATAATACTTTATGATTGGAAACTTTTCTAAGTCAACCCTCTCAAGTTCCCTAACTCCAGTATAATGATGTGTTTCCACTACCCCTATTTTTATTTCCATAACTTTTCTAAGTATTAAAATTTAATAGGAATATTTTATATATTCAACACTCAAGTAAAATATTACTTCAATAAATTGTAATATTCCTTAAAGTGTTTGATTCTGTCAGGTAAACCTATAGTCCCACCATTAACTCGTTTAGTCACCGCAGTTACAGTATCGTCATCAGCACCCTTGTCACAAATAGACCAAAGTTTATTTGAGTCAAAGAAAAATGCGGCAGATGCCAATGGATATTTTGTAGCAACTAAATCCGGATTGGATACCGTGTCTTCACCAATAAACTTAGCGAAGTTCGTATAGTTCTGTTTTCCAGTCAACTGAATGTAACCTCGGCCACGAAATTTATAACCTTCTTTGGTTGACTCGTCACCATTACCCATTCTTCCACCATAAACTTTTGATGCAATTTTTTCAGGGTTTCTAGCATATCCCTCGGCTAAATTACCAGGAAAATACTTCGGGAAGATTTTCTTTAAACCGTCAGCAGAATAATTTAAATTCTCTTGAACCGCTTTAAATCCACCTGACTCGTGTCCACATTGAGCCAAGAAATGGGCTAATCTTAATGGGTTAGTGATATTGAATTTCTTAGCAGTGTCAGGGATTTGAGCAATTACAGCATCAGGAATATGTCCTTTAAGATTCTGCAATTTAAATTCTGAACTTGTAGGAATTACAACATCTTCTTTTATCACTTGAGCAGGTTGTTCAGTCGCTCCGAACATTTTACTCCAAGTTCCATCACCAACAATTCCGTCAGCAGTTAATCCGTTAGCTGCTTGCCATTCTTTAACTTTAGCCGCTGTTCCATTACCGAAGATACCATCAGCGGTAAGTCCTAATTTTGCTTGGAGTTTTTTAACGTCTTCTCCCTGAGACCCAACTTTTAGTAACATAATTTTATAGTTTTAACTATAAATATTACTTTTTGGTGTAAATGAAAAAGTGTTCTCCAATTTCTTTAGTATACCTTTCAATGAACTTACCCTCACAAGCCTTTTTCATTGTGTTACTTAAAGCAAAATGTTCATCATCAGTAATAGTTGGTTGAATGATTATCTCATATTCCATTTTATTTGGAAGTTCTTTTTCTTTCACCTCAGCCCATGATGGGAGGACCTCTTTTAAATTTTGTAGTATTGACATAATAGTAAGTATCTTACATAAATAAAAAAACCCGTCAGAAAGACAGGTCAGATTAGTTAATATAGCCTGAGATTACAGCTTTATGTGAGAACCTTTTGAAGTATTATTGTTTTACTTCGTATCCACTTCCTTTTGAGAAGTATTTCTCAGTCACGGTCTTTTAGGTTTACCACTCCTTGAGGTCTAAGTTACTCTCTTCTTACTCAACTCTTTCCGAGGTTGCCACCCCAGTTCGTCCTTGCGGGATTAAAGGTTTTTCGTAAAACTACAGTCGGACTTGGGGTCTTTCTGTGCAATGAACGGCTCATTACTATGTAGTGACCTTTCACCTAAACCTGATGGACACTTTTCCTTAATGTATTTTTTAATTATTGGATAATTTTGGAATCCATTAGTTTTGTGTCGTAGATGTGTCAGAGTAGTGGTCCACCGTAAGCTCCGTCTCCTTTTGGGCGACAGAATACTAAACTACTCCGTGAAGTGTCCCCACCTCCATATTTCAAGATTACTTCATAAAGATACCTTGGTAGGTCGTCTTTAAGGATAGTAGCGACACCACTCGTTCTCTATCTTACCTTTCGGTTTTAAGTCCTCTATCGTATTGGAACCCGCAATAGTGTAATTGGATAATCACATTTTTTACTTGATTCCTATGGGTTATTCTTGTTGTTCTTCCGAACTCAACCTGATAATCTACTTTACCAGGTCACCCTTCCATTTTCCCTACGAAGTCATCCTCGGTACTAAAGGTTTGGTGATATCCCACTTGTGTACTTGAGTTCTCCACCCCTTACGGGGTTTCAAACCGCAGCCTCCTCAACACGGGGGAGACCACTTTATCCTACTTTAGTAGTTTATTTAAGGACCATACACGGCCCATTATCGTTTATCTCTTTTCAGTGCTCATATTCGTCACACGAAGGTGGGAATACGACTTACTCAGAGAATGGATAATCTATTTTTTCAAAGAACGTTTCGGACATTTCCGAATTGTTTTACAAATTTACGACATTTATTTCTATTTGTCAAGTTATTTGTGAACTTTTTTTGAGATTTGGAACTTTCATCGTTTTACCACTTTGTGAACCTTAATCTCAAATTCTTTACAAACTTACGACTTTTTTTTCAATCTGTCAAATAAATTAAGAACTTTTTTTTTCAATTTGACTACCGAGTATCTTTCATTCCCTATAAGTGTCAAATCTTTTACAAACTTACGGCAAGAAATTGGTAGTGTCAAATAAATATCACAAAAAATTCAAAAGTAGTTCTTTAATACCATTAGACATGTATAAATTCTCAATTTCATTCCTACCCATATATTGACATTGAGTGTGCTCAAACCCATCCATAGCATTTTCTAAATCAGGAACTATCTTTTGATTTGTTTCATAAGTGAATACATGAAGGACACTTTTCTGAACCCCTAATTTATTATAACGATTAATCTTACCATAAGATTCAATATCGCCATTAATATCAACTCCCATTTCCTCAATAAATTCTCTGTACGCAGCTTTTTTAGGGTCCTCCCCTTCCTCAATACCTCCCATAGGTATTGCCCATTTACCTGGCTCTTCGTTTTCTTGAGCTCTTTGACACACAAGACATTTGTCCTTAACTTTTACAATAATCCCAGCAGATTGTTTCATATCTAATATTTATCATAAGTATGTATGTCAAAATAAATAATAATGATTTTAAAGTCAAAGTATGTAATTCCAACAGAGAGGTTTCCGAAGGGATGATGGGTAAGGAATTCATCGGATTTGATGGTATGATATTCTTTATGGGTAATGGATACCATAGTTTTTGGATGAAAAACTGTATCATACCATTAGACATTATCTTTATTGATAGCAATTTAATAATAACTGAAATATATCATAACTGTGAACCATGTGACACACCAATATGTGAGAATTATGACGGTTATGGCAAATACGTATTAGAGATTGAAGGTGGTCGTTGTGAAAACGATAACATTCAAATCGGTGATTCAGTCTCTTTTATTTTTCAGACTCACTAATCTTATCTTTAAGAACCGTTACAAATCTTTTCTGTAACATCTTCAAAAACTTAATATAAGGACTATCACCAGACTCAGGGTTATATTTATACTTACCTTGTGGTGGTCTCTTACTTCTTCCAATATAGTTTAATCCCGAGATATTAGTAATACATTTGTGTCCGCCAGAGTTTGCTTGGATTACATCCCAAACAGGAACTGTGATTTCATCTAAAAATAACCATTCGTCTTCTGTTAATTCTGATGTTGTTTTAGACATTAAATCTTTAATATCCATTAATTCTTCAACACCATCTTTCTTATTTAGATATTTCTCACCGTATATTGCCGCAAAATCTTTGAACGTAAATCCAACTGAGCCTTCTCCAACACCAGTTTCTGATACCCACTTAATTGTTGACAAAGGAACTTGTTTCTCCTTTAACTGTCCTTCCCACTTTGATAAAACCTCTTGAGCAATCTCCCCAAGATTCACACCCTTCAATTGTCTTTCTTTCTTAAATGGGTTACATGACGCCTGTAACAAACCTAACGGCCAAGCAATTACCAAAAAGTCAGCCTCAGGGTTATTCTTAAATGGAGTATATCTGTCATAAGAGCCAGGTTTCATCATATTACCACCACCATACTGAACTATAATGTTATCTTCAATATCAGGGTAACTTTGCATTTGTGAAACATAACCAGCTTTATTCATCTCAAGTTTTTCAATATCTGCCCATCCCTTATCTTTCATTTCTTTTCTAATAATATTAAAAATAGACAACAAAGATGGTTGAGCATCCATTACTAACTTCTCTAAAAACCCTGGTTTGTTTTTAAATGCTAATAATAGTTTGTTAGTGACAAGTCCTAACATCATTCTATTTCTTTTAGCGGATGAATCCTTATCAAAAGAATAAACATAATTCATTACCATATCGGGAGTTATCTCATTAGAGGCATAATTAGCACTATCAACCATTGATATTGTTTCTACGTCAACGGCTGTGAATATTTCAGATGAAGGAATAATTTGTGAAAGTGTTTCAACATTTGAACGAGATTGTCTAAACGATGTTGAACCTGTGTCCTCAGCCCCTGCCTGTCTATCATGGTGGTCCGTATGAATAACGAACATAGGTTTCCCATGTGCAAAATCCACTAAGACCGGCATAACCTCACCAGTCGCGTCAGCCTTTTTAACTGAGAATTCTTTATCACCGTACTGAATAATTTCAGTATCAACAACTTTAATTCCGTTGTCTTCAAGATATTTTTTCATGGCAATTGCTGAAGTAACACCATCTAAATCTTGGTGAAAGTAAATTTTTGCCTTTTTGTATCTATCGGATAATTCCCCGATGTTTCTAATACCACCTTCAGAGATAATTCTTTTCATAACATATAAATATTATTCTTTCCAAAAAACTTGGACTAAAACAATAATTACTGACAACGAAAGACATATTAAAGTTTTAATTGTGATTTGCTCACTAAATAGATAATGGGACATCACAGCATATACTATAGTACCGATTGAGAACCCTATAATTCTACTCGGCCAAAGAGCCCCACCATAATGTCTAATTAACATATTAATACCAACCATGAATATGATTGAAATTGGAATTCCTAATAGGACCGAAAACCACTGATTATTTTTAAAAAAATCATATTTCAGGTGTCCCTGAATCTGAAAAAAAGTTAATACTTGTCCGAAAATTAATAATAAAACTCCGTATAGAAAATTCATTGGTAAGTATAATACCAATAAATTAAACTATCAAATCACTTTAAAGTTAACAAGTACTTTAACTTGTTAATTCCATGTAACATTTCATCTCTAAGATTTAGTAAGTCAGAATCTTTCTTAGGGTCAAAATGGTCGGTTAGTGAGATTAGAAAATTACAAGTTTCATCAATGAAGCTCTGTAAATCCATCTCTTTAGCATCCATACCGTTTATTTGATATCCACCCATATATTTTGGTCTACCGTGTTTACCCATACAAGCTTCAACAAAATCGTCAATTAACTCGTTTAAATCTGAATATACCCCACCATAAGCTTGGTGTTTAGCATAAGATGTTGTTTGCCAGTGTAAGAATCTAAACTGTGTTTGTATTTCAACTAATGTTAATATAATTTCTGAATTTTCCATACATATAAATATATCATAAAATAAAAAACGGAGGTTACTGACCCCCGTTTTCAAATTGTAACTTCTGTTGTTTTTTTTGGTCAACAAAACCCTGTATTCGTTCTTTAGAAATATTAGCATAATTTTCAGATAATTCAATACCAATCCATCTTCTATCCAAAATTACTGCCGCCACACAACTTGTTCCGCTACCGTTGAAAGGGTCAAGGACAATATCATTCTTATATGATAAAATCTTAATTGCCTTGGTTGGAATATCCATACTGAAGGTTGCCTTGGTCATTGGTCTTGAGTCATTCAAATACTTCCACTGACCAAATACCAACTCCATAAAATCTTTCTTATCCTCATCCTGATAAACCATTTTGGTCTTACCTTCCTCTGTTATGGTAGGTTCTCCTTTCCATTGTGGTTCACCCTTAACTTTCTTAATGTGAACCTTCTTATAAGCAAGAACCATACATTCCTTTGGGTTATAGATATACGGTGATGACGGACTCATCCAAGAACCCCAAGCGGTTGTCTTACTTCTATGTGGACTATCTTCCTCCAAGTCAACAACACCAAAGAAATTAAATCCAATCTCCTTCATCACCTGATAAACTTCAGATACAAAGAAAATCCTACCACCCTTCGCTTGTCTGTTAATCTCATAAGGAATATTTAAAGCAATCCTACCATCATCTTTCAATACTTTATAGGCCTCAGTCATCCATTTACGAGTAAACTCCAAATACTCACTAATTTCCATATCATCATCATGGACATCATAAGCAATGTTTACTCCATAAGGAGGTGATGTCACAATTAAATCCACCACTCCCTCCGGCATTTCCTTCATTACCTCAATACAATCCCCGTTGATAACGGTATTAATATAATTTTCTATCATTTCCCTTCCAATGTTTCAATGTGATGTTGTAAATACCAAAGAGCCTTTTTTAAATCTTCTAACTCTTTATCTTTGTGTTTTTTACCAGCTCGTGAGATGTATTTAACCGTGTTTCCAAGACAGAACCCTAAGTCCCATGCATCAATCACTTTAATTGCTTCATATGGATTTGACACCCCACCATAATGTTCGGGGTTATGTACCATTTCTTTTTTGTCAGTGTTTAACAAATGTTCCAATAATTCTTTTTCCATTATTTCATTTTTTTTCTAACATAATAACCTTTACCATACTGACTTTCTTCTAAAAAATCAGACTTAATAAGTTCGTCAATTTTGGTTTGACAAATCTCAATAGGTAACCTTAGTATGTATTCAGAAATATATGAAATATGAATCGGTCTTTCAAGTTTAGATAGTAACAATTCTGTTGGTGCTGTATTTTTTCTCATATTCTTTAAATTTTTGACTTACTTCATTACTACTAAAAATTAAACAATCCGAATTTAAATAGTGTCTGATTCTTGTTATGTCAACATCAATCTGTTTAATCTCATTTTCACCAATAAATTTCTTGTTAAATCCCATACAACAAATGTATTAAGAATTTTTTAAAGAAACAATTGTATTTGATTGCATAATATATGTCACAACCTTTCTCTTAAAAATCGGTAACAATGTATGTTCTAATGGTAAATTATTTGAAACTTTAATTTCAAATACCGGTAATTCGGGATTGTAATTAATATCTTTTAGTATTGTTTTAAATCTTTTTTTAGTTTCATTACTGTAAGAGAGAATGGTTTCAATTTTTGATTCTATCTTTAACTTACCAGGTTCCCCACAAGTAAAACTCCATAAATACTTTTTATTGTCTATTTCACAATAAAAATAACCAGAATTAAAGTCTTTAATATCATCTTTATTGATGAGATTAATTGCCACCGAATCGTAGGTGATGGTCCATAGAGCCTTAACTATATTGAAGTACTCGTATATTTTGAGTCCAGCTCTTTTTAAAATCTTATTGAACTCAATTAAATCATCATCATTTAATTTAGGTATCGGTAGAAATTTTAATTCACTAATTAATATCTCATCATCAACTGATTTAAATTTCTTATCTAAACTAATATACTTAAATTCGTTACTGATTGACTGTAAATTAGCCAAATGAAATGATATCTCACTAAATAATGGGTATAATTCAAACTTATCAATCTTGTCATCGCAGTACTTGATAAAGTCCATTAAAATGTAATATTTGTGTTCGTAGTCAACCGGCTCTTGCGTAATCCAGTCTGAACTTAACTTAAAATTAGATTTTTTTCTAACGTATTTTCTTTTTTCGGTTTTTTCCATATCAACCATCTATTTGGAAAATATAGTATGTTTCACCATCAAACTCAACAGTATCTTCTGTACCATCGTATGAATTAATTGTATTACCATATCCGTCAGTATCTACAACATCTTTAATTAAAGCATCCATATCAACAAAATCTTGCATATTTAGACCGTAATCTCTAATTGTTGTTGCAGCATCATAAGTTTTATCTTCCAACAAACTTTCCACCTTTTCTTCAATCAAATTTTCAGGTATAGTTTTATCACTATCTTTTAACTCGTCCAATTCTTCATTTAATTCGTCATATTGTTCTTGTGATAAATTTTCAGAGTCTTCCAACATTTCAGTAATCTCATCAATTCTTTCTTGGATTTGGGGGTCCGAATAAACAAAATCATCTTCATCAAAGAAATCTTCTAAATTTTCTCTAACATAATCTTCCTCGCCTTCTCTAAAATAATCTTTCAATTCTTCCTCGTCAATATGATTCTCAACGAAACTACCTCTAAATCCATCTATACCAACATCATCAATTAAGTTTTCAACAGTTTGAACTGCCGTTTTTTCAGTCGCATATTCATCACCAACCGCCCATGTTGCACGACTCTCTCCATCACTTTCTAAAACTTTAAATGAATGTAGGGAGTAGTGTCTTCCTTCGTAGATAATATCATAAATGTCAATACGACCTTCAATTTCTTCTATTTCAATATCAATCGCTCTAAGTTCTGTTAGATTCTCATCATCTTCCGTCTCTTTCTCTATTTGTTCTCTTCTTTCTTTTTCAGCGTAAAGGTCCTCTAATCTTTGTGTATCTTCAGGTGTTTTCTCTTCATATACAGTTGATATTAAAAAATTAAATAATGCTAACGTGCATTTATCAACATCGGACAAATTTTCCCTTTCTTCAAAATAACCTTCTTCTCTTCTATCATTTTGAATCTCCTTTCTTCTTTGGAATTCTTGATAGATTTCTTGTTTTTTAAGAGGTGTATTATAATATGATATGTAATTAGCAATAACTCCTTGTTTAGTTCTTAGCTGACTGTAATTCGCATCAACACTACCATTAACAGTAATATTACCTAAATAAGTCGCGTCACTTGGTATTTTTACACTTCCATCAATAACAATTTGTTTTCCTTTATATTGTTTCAAATTATTAATTCTTCTTCCGTCATGACCAACAAAATTCATTAACTCAATATATTTCTCAGGAGTAATGTGAACGACGTTTTCGTCAGATTCCATTATAAATTGTCTTATAATATTTTTGATATTTTTTCTCATAATATACTCTATAAATATATTATTTTATTATTAGTTTTAATAGTAATACCAAATATAAAATATTTATGGTAAATAAACTATTAATACTTTAAAACTATGGCATGTGGATGTAAAAACAATCAAAACAAAGCTCAGTCAGATAAACCAGTACAAAAAGAGTCTTTGCAAAAAGTGATTAAAACAACTATTGAGAAGTACTACAACAAAAATAAAAAGTAATATATACTTATAAGTAATAAACTAAATTAAAACATACTATTATGAAAAACGGTGGTGGTAACAATGGTGGCGGATGTGGTTGTGGTAAATAATCAATCCTGATTTGATGATAATCTAAAGCTTTAAAAGGGGGAATTTTTTCCCCTTTTTTAATATTTATAACTATGATGGAACAAGAGGAACCTAAATTATCCAGACAACAAGAAAAGTTATTATTAATATTAAATAAATTCCAAGAAGGTGATATTGATATATCATTCTTGGAAGACTCTGTCGGTGGTTTGGAGAATTTCTTAAAATTACTAAGTAAAAATAATTTGCTCACATATATTGACCCATTCTCAAGGGATTGGGAAGATTACCAAAATCAATTATTTTACACGTTCTATCAAAATGATACATCATTTGTTTGGACTATAGTTGATAAACTTCTTTCAGATGTTGTTAAAATTGGAGATGATTATTATTTTGACACATCAACTGGTGACCTTGCAGGTTTTTTCAACACAAATTATCGCAGTGAAATAAGTAGGACTGGTATTGAAGATATTTTGAGTGGAGAACATAATATGGATTTTTGGGATGTTACTGATAATGTTTATAGAGATGTATATGATGAGTTAACAAATGAAAACAAACAATTAGTTAAGGAAAGAATTGTATTAGAACTTAGAGATATGAAAACAATCAGCTCCGATACCGAATTACTTGAAGAAATTGCTCAGGAACAGGGTCGTGATGATGTTGAATTAACTGATGAGGTCATCTCTCGTATACTTGGTGATGATGATACCGTTGAATATCTAATTAATAAGGAATTAGATTTAGATGATGTTAGAAGTGAGTTATATAGTTTATATTCAGGTTGTTATTCGGGAATATTAAGTGACGAATGGTATGGTAGTTTAATGTCTGAACTAGTTGGATTTGTAATTGACGACACCAAAAGGGATGAATATTCATACAAGAAACAAGTTTGGGGTAAAGAAGGTGAAGGTATAAAAGTTGACAAGACATTTTACGGAACAAGATACAAAGCCACAAAATGTATATATGAAGTCGTTTCAGAATGGTTAGAAGAAAACAAAAATTGTGAAGGTGGTTATTGCGATACAATTGAATATTTTGGAAGTTACGATAGACTACTCGCAGATTTAATAGATGATGGAGCTCGTGAATCATTAAGAGTTCCAAGATTAGACGAATACCCAGACCATAGGAAGGTTAATAGTTGTGTTAACGGAAATATCGGAGATTACTTTTAATAATTCTAAAATTAATTTACTATTTATAGTCATTTTTTTTCCTACTAAATTTTAACATGGAAAAAATGAAAGTATCAGTTCGCCAAAATTTAGTTAACGATTTTGCCGATTATCTATGTAATTTAATTAGCGAGAATAATATACATAAAACAAAATTATCAGTAGTTGACGTTGAGAACTTCATGATAATTAAAGGTTACACTAAAAGTTCTGAGGTAATCTCTCCAAGCAAAATATCATCAGACTTTGTAGAATCTGTTAAAGACAAATACCCAAATTTAAAATATATTAGCACGATTGATGTAATATCATATAGTTGTGAGGAAAAAGATTTTGAAGACGAAGTAATATCATATTCCACTAAGGAAGAATCTCAAATTAATTCAGAATTGAGTATTTCAGTTTCATCAAAATTCCCTTACGGTTACTCTGACAATTATCTTAAACACGCATACAACCATCTAAAAGAAATATCTTGTAAAACTCAACCATATTTTAAATTCAGTTGGGTTGAATTAACCTGTAAACTTACCAAAACAGATTTTGAAATCACGTCAATCAAATCTGACAGTTATTATACCTCAGAAAAACTATTGTCAGTATTGAAAGATAATTACGATGGTCCAAGTGATACAGTATTGGACGAGAGTAAACTCTTACTAAACGTAATTTAAACTCGTTTAGAGTAACCAACTATTTGGTAAAAGTCTTTTTTACCCTCACAATATTCTTTAACTAACACCATAAGATTTCTAAACATGAAAGCATCTGGTGTTTGTTTTTCACATTTAGAGAATAACTCAATAAAGGCAGTTAATACCTGTAATGGATAATAACCCCTGTCTTCAATCATAATATGGTTCATCCAATATTTTGTCGGACATTGTAACTTGTAGTTATCTCGTTCTTCAACACTTTTAAATGGTTCACACTCATCATACATCTTAATCATATCTTCAACATATGATTTAACTCTACCCTTATCGTATTGAGCTTTAGCAATTAAATCCACAATCCAATGGGTATGTGACGGGGTTCTTAACCGTTTACCTTCCTCCTTATACTTAACTATAAAATCTAAATCAGGACGAGCTCCTCTACTTCCCTGATAAATAGCAATTTTATATTTATTATCAATTTTCCAATATGTTAAAGGGGTGTTAACCACCCCTTTCTTTTTAAACTCTAAACTTTTCATGTAACAAATATACTACAATTTTTCTTTCACAATCTCTAAAGCTTGTTCTAATCCATCAAAATCTATACTTGGAGCAAATAATTCCGCACTTTGGTTCTCAGGGTCAACAATCATAAACGATGGAACAAAGTCATTTTTTGCTTGGACGAATAAATCATGTTCTTCCCTATATTTTTCAACATCCCTATTTTTAAATTTAATGTTATTCTCTTTCAACATTTTTTTAAAATCGGTACACCATCCGCAACCTTTTAAGGTATATACAACTAAAATTTTATTCATAATTAATTTAAATGTTCGTTTATTAATTCCATAATTACGTCATGAGTTTTTAAACCAACCGTTGTATGTTTTTCAGTACCCTCTTTGAAGAACTTCATTACAGGTACACTTCTAACCCCCAATTCTTTTGAGAATGTGATGTCACTTTCAACATCAAATTCGTATATTGGTACCTCAGTTACAACATTTTCTATCTCATAGGTAAGTTGTTTACATGGTCCACACCATGTTGCCATCATTTTTAACAAAAAAGTTTCGTTATTATTAATTTTCTGTCTTATCTGTTCGGACGTTAATTGTTCCATTTTTAATTTGTCGTTTTATATTATTTATTAATAAGTCTAATTCTTTTCTATTCTCAACTGCATAGTAAGCCCTTAATTTATAAGTAGTACCATTATCTTTATTATGTAGGTACAAATAAATTCCACTTCTAAGTTTACATATAAAATCACTAATCAACTCTCCATCAGTATAAATTTTAGATTCGGAGAAGATTATTGAGGTGTCCCTATTTTTTAAAATTTCAGGTGTTAATCCATGCCCATCAAAAATATCACTGTAAGATAAAAGAGGTTTATCATTAAGAAATTTATCTTGATGTTTAAAATCAGAATTAGAAGTCTTCATAAAAAGGAAGATAATTCATATCTTCATCTTTGTGAAGATTATCCCAAGTTAATTTACCATTCTCATCAAATTTCATATCAAAGTCCCGGGTCATTACTCCTGTGATAAATTTAACAGTTGGGTTACCCCACCTTTTTAAGGTTACAGTTTTTAACCTAACATCCAAATCAAAGATAGCGTCATGCCACGTTTCATCTAATGAATAATTAAATCTTCCAAGTGTCTGAACTCTTTTGAAATGTACTGGTTGATTTTCATTAATACCAAACTTACCCAAAGTTGGTTTGTATTCAATTGATGCCCTATCACCGTTTTCTTTACGAAGTGATATAATCATTGAAGATTGATTATCTTGGTATGTTCTAACACAATTGGATTGGTTAATTGACTCATCAACGTATTCTTCACTTGTCTGTAATAAGACCGGTGTAAAAACTCCATCATTTTTAGTAACAATAGGTCTTGATATGTAATTAACAAAATCTTCCGAGTATTGTCTTGAGTATTTTCCTTTTGTATAAAAATCAACTTTATCTGACCACAATACGTGTTCAGCAGTAAATTCTTTTTCAGTTTTTGAGTTCCACCTAACCGGTTCAAATTTTGATAGGGTATTAAAAAATCTAATGTGGTCGTAGAATGTGTGTGACGATATCTTTCCAAGTTTTTTTAAAAGAAGATAAATTTGATAACAATTCTGTAAATCTCGTTTCTTAAAATTTAACAAATAATTAGTGATTGGTCCAAATGGAGAACTATTTTCACCACCATTAAAAATTAAAGATAATTCTTCTTCAGGTCTCTGTAAAATAAAATCCCTACCAAATGTACTAATTAAGTTTTTAATACTGGTGAAACAAGGGTTTTGGATTTTATGTAAAACCTTTTTAATTTTTTCCGAATTAACATCATGAATTTTCATGTATGTGTCAACCATCTTCAACCCGTTTTTAACATAATCTTTTTTAACCGGCTTTGGGAACACTTCATAAAACCCTCTCCAATTATCAGGTTTTTTAACTCCCTGATTATCTAATACACAACCAAATAAAGAAATCGGTAATTCCCTTATACTATCACCAATTATTTCAGCACCAATTTTGTCTAAAAAAACATTAACTCCTGTGATTAATTCATAAGAATATTGTTCAGAGTCGTTAACACCATTCATAAATGTATAATACAAATCGGTCGTTAACGAAATTGGAAATGAATTTCGTCTTACAACATTAGATTTACCCTTACCTCGTTTTTTAAGGTATTCATTGTTTTTACCAACAGTAATTATTTTGGTTTTCTTATTGTAAGTAATGTAGTTTAACTTACTACTAACCCTGAAAAACACCTCACCAACCTTTCTATGTTTACCAATATAGAAAGTTTTCATAGATACCTTATCGTCATTTTCTTCAACGACAAAAGTGCTTCTATAAAGAGTTACCTCACATAATGGATTTCCATAATTTTTCGTAAATTCATCCTCATTAGCATTTACAGATTTATCAAATGTATAAACAAAATGTTTACCATCAAAATGGTCTTTAGGGTTTGATTTACGTAATCTAAATAATGACTCAGTATCTTCCTTAAAATCATCATTAGTCTCCCCTACCTCATTGTAGGGGAGATAATGCGCAACATAAAATTTTTGATTAACTAATTTAAACAAGTTTTCCATTAGCAATATGTTTCAGCAAGTTCCCAAAGTTTAGTGTTAATCATGTTATCCATGTTTAAGGAATTGATACCCTTCACAGTTCTAACATTACGACCTTGTTGTTTGATGAATCCACCACGGATTAACTTCTCTTGAACAACGTTGAAGGTATTCCACAAGTTGTCTTCTCGGTCCCCATCACGAAGTGGGTTAATGATTGTCTCCAAGGTTAGAGATGAAATGTCTTCAGTATTCTTCCAACGGATTCCAACTGCTTTAGATACGAAGTCAACTTTCTTGTCAGTATCCATTCTAACCTCCATCATACGGTCAACTGACTTCTGAATCTTTGGAGTATTTAAAATGAATTGTTCTGTAATCAACTCAACATCGCCCATACTCAAGTTTAAGTGAGTTTGTTTCATATCTCCGAATGTTGATACGGGAACCGTCAAACCATTACTACAGACAAGTCGGTATAAACCCGCACCAACTTGAAGAGTTGATGTTCCGTTGTGTGAGTTTGTAATTACCACCTCTAACAATGAATCACCTACTTGTGGTAACTCTGAATTACGAAGACGAACTTGGTGTTTACCGAATGAACCTTTACCAACTTGTTTTGCTCCGCTCACTTGCCAACCATTTTGAATGAACTTCTCAACAACATCAATGGTAGGAACCATAGTGTATCGGTCAGACAATTTTGAAAGTTTTTCTGTTTGGAAAAGTGCTGGAACGTTACCTCTTAAATCTTGTAAGTTTATCATAGTTATTTGGGTTTTGAATTATGAGTACAAATATACATCAAAATTCTAATTCAACCAAATAATTCCATAATTTGTTTTGATAACAGGGACTTGGACTTCTATTTTTTCACCCTTCTTAGTTGCATCATCATACATACCAACGACAATATCAATAAGCTGTTTTTGGGTGAGTTGTAATTCCTCACCCTTATCAGCATTTTCATATACAGTTTTTCTTATTCTATCGTAGAAAGTTTCCTTCCTCATCTCGCCGATGAGGTCAATCAAATCATTTGGGTTCTTTTCAAAGAAACCAATTAGATTATTTAAATAGATTTCCGCATCAACGTTGTTCTTCATAATCATAAAATTTGGAAACAAATATACGGAATATTTCTATTCCAATTACATTACATAGTAAAATCCATCACCCTGGTCTTCAAGTTTTGAACGTAAATCTTCAGGTATATTAATATTTGGATTTCCTTGTGTTAAGTTAATGAATGTTAAGTTATCAAAATCTTTAACACATGATGGAATACTCTTCAACCCAGGGTTGTTAGGTAATGCCAACAATGTTAGATTTTTAAGATTACAAATAGATTCAGGTAACTCAGCAACACAGTTCTTCAACATTAATGCTTCCAAGTTTGTAAATCTTCCTAAACCACTCATAACTTCCGCACCCCAGTTCAAATTATCACTTGACCTGTTTTGAATTAATAAGTGCTCAATATCTGTTGGTAATGTGTTAAACAAATCTTTTGGTCCGTAGATTGCAATAAACTTACCAGCCGAACTATCAGGAATAGTAATCTCAACTTTGTTACCTCCTTGAGTTTTAAACCCTTTAGCAAACTCAGGTTTCAAGTATTCTGCAATTTCATGTAATTTACCACCAGGACTCAACAACTTAACTAAGTCTTGTTGTCTATCATCTCTATCCATAAATTGGTTAGATGGGAAGTGGAATTGGTATCTTTCAACTGGTAATCCAGTTTTTTGTCCGACTTTATCAGATTGATTTGGTAAAATAACATAAAGAGGTCCTTGTTTGATATAACCATCAAAATAAGATAAACCTGGTGATGATGTACACCATCTTGATTCACCTTTATCACTCTCATGGTAACCACCAAAGAAACAAGCTGCGTCTTTACCTAACTTACCCTTATCTTCAATCTTAACAACAGTCCAACTTGGACCCTTGAATACCACTTCAGAACCTGGATATTGGTATGAAGATTTTGCTTCTTCTTTTTCTTGTTTAGTACCTTTAGTTTTCTCTAAACTAAAATCTTTAACTAAGTCAAACAATTGGTCTTTATCCAATTTGTTAATATCTCTCGCCTCTTGAGGTAATTGATTTTTAAATCTGTCGTATTTCTTTAAATCATTAGTTACCTTATACATGTCCTCCAAGAATAAGTCTTGGTATGATTTAACAGCCGCGGTATAAGCTCTCTTATCTTCAGGGTCTGCTTCAATATTTGCAGGTTTTAAGAAATTCTTTAATAACCAATTAGTGTACTTACCAACCTTAACTAACTCCATATCTTCAGCAGTTAATGTGTCAATATCCTCACCCATGTTTCTTGGGAATTTGGTGTCAGGGTCAGCGAAAATAATCGCCTTTAATGTTTCAAATGGGATTTTTCCAGCCTCTTTTTTCTTAGCTTCTGGATTTTTATCAACTAATTTGTCATACAATAACTTAAATCTTGAGTTTTCTAAGATAAGTGATGTTAAAATACTTGTAAATTTCATTTCAATCTATTTTTTTATATAAATATATCAATAATTCATTATTAATAGCTCTTCTCCCATATTTTGTGATTTACCTTTCTTTGCCGCCGCAGCTTTAGCAAATTCTTTCTTTTCCCACTTATATTCAGTTTCAGGAAACCACTCGTGCAAAAGTACAAAATCATAATAAGATAACGAAAACTTTCCTTCAATATTTTTCAACACATTTGCCAATCTTTCGTGGTCTTCTCTATCAAAATCGTGATTTGAATAATAGTTTTCAGTTTTCCAATAGGGTGGGTCAACATAAAAATATGTTGTCGGACTATCAAATTCCTTAATCACATCTTCAAAATCACCTAATCTAAAATGAGAAATCTTATTAAAATGTTCCACCCATTCAGGTTTAGATAACTTATCTCTAAATGTAAGATATTTTGACTTATACTTACCCTTTAAATCAATAAATGAACTTGTCTCAGGTTTTGAACCGCTGAAAACTTGGGTTAAAACATAAGCATACTTGGCAGCAACATTATAATCAGGGTAACTAATTGTAAATCCATCAGAAAAAATCTCCTTTTGGAACTCATTAAATTGTTCTTTATATATAAGTGGGGTAACTTCTTCCCCTTGTTGTTGACAAGGAATACTATTTACCGCAGATAACAGAACTTCAGGGTTCTGAAGACACATAAACAAATTGTAGTTGAGTGGATTAAAGTCGTTATAAACAACTCTTTTAAGATTTGGATATTGTTTTAAATCCATATTAAAGAAACACCAAAACATTCCTCCGAATGTCTCAACGTATGTTTCCATATCTGTTGGGTAGAACGGAACAATCCATTTACCAATTTTACTCTTACCACCAATATAACTCAGCATAACTTTTTTTGTAAGTATAATAATTTTTAAGACATAAAACAACCAAAAATATTTCCAATTTAAGAATTATTATTTAATATTACTCATATAACACATATAGAATATGAAAAACTTAAAAGATATCACCCCGACATTGATGGATAAGGATTGTGAGGGATGTAAAAAGACAAGAGCCGCAGCAATTAAATACACGATTATCGGCTCGTTTATTATTGGAACCTCAATCTACGGGATTGTAACCCTATTTAATAAGATATTAGAGATTTTTGTTAAGTAGTTGTTTTAAGAACTCTTCTTTTGTAAAATTGTTCTTTTTCTTTGGTTGAGTAACCTTAGTTTCAACTATTCTTGGTTTTTCAACAATTGTTTCTTCTTGTTCAATTACTTGAACTTTCATTTTTGGTTTTTCTTCAACTTGTTCTTGGACTACCACATTAACTTTCTTATTTGTTTTAACTGTGAAGTCTGAAGACCATGGCTCAAAATATACGTCATCAGCAATAACTTCCAATCTCATATTACCATTTGAACCTTCAGATAAGAAATGTTTTGTTTTAGGAATGTTAACTTCACAAAGTCCGTTATTCTCAATTCTACCTTTAAACATATAAGACATTTCATCTGTCTCAACAACTAATCTTACTTGTGATTTTGCAAGAGATGTTCCTTCTATTTCAATATTACAATTGAACTTATTTGGTTTGTCTGTATATAAACTGTACGCCATATCTCATAAATATATCAATCTTCATTAATTTTAACATTGACTTTCACAAATCTTTCAACAGATGCTTTAACTTCAATATCCGATAATTTAATCTTAACTTTTGTGTTTTTGTTTTTATTCACTTTTCTTTCAAACTCAATCTCATCAACATTTAATCTAACAAATAAGTTAATAAGTATTTCTTTTTCATCTTCAGGTAAATCCTTTAATCTCTTCCTTAGTGTTTGTGATGATATCGCACCTCCTCCACCTCCAATAACTTTTTCAATAACACAGCCTTCCGCCCAAGTGAAAGGTGTATCAATCCAAGCAAAAGGTGTTTCATCCCAAGCGTAACAAATAGTAGCCATACTATTTATAAATAACTTAAAATTTGTAAAATTAAAGCATGGCCGATATTAAAGACCAATTAATTAAAGATTCTTATAATTACGTCTTACAATCTGACTTATCAACTGGTGTAGTATATCGAATAGGTGGAACCATCCCTGTAAATCCAATTTTTTCTTCAGGACTTACAATTAATGATAGTTTTACATATTCTAACGGAACTGAACAGAATGGATTCGCTTTATTAACGGATGGTACAGGTTATGCGTATTGGGGACCTGTATCTGGGTCGTCAAATGGACAATATCTTCATTTAAGTGGTGGTACTGTAACCGGTCCGACTATTTTTCAAAGTGGGGTTACTGCCAATACAATTTACACATCAAGTAAATTAAGTGTTGGGGGATTACCTCAAAATTTATCGGCGATAATTGAAATTGCCAGCACAACTCAAGGAATTTTATTTCCTAGAATGACAAATTCTCAAAGAGAATCAATAGTAAGTCCTACTCCAGGGTTATTTGTTTTTTGTACGGATTTCCCTGATGGACTATTTATGTATAAATCCACAGGTTGGTTACAAATATTATAAGGAATGGCAAATAACGGTATATATTATAGTTCGGGTAATACTTTAAATTTTACAACAGATAATACTACTTGGGCAACATTGACAAGTGGTGGAACATTTGTAATTAATACTGTTTCAGGAGGTACTTATCTTAATTTACCAGCGTCGACTGGAGGTACTTCAACATCAGGAGCTTATCTTCCTTTAAGTGGTGGAACAGTAACAGGAGCAACTAACTTCACAGGTGGGTTGACTGCAAATACAATATCAGCAACCACAATATCACAACCATTCACAACAGGTTCGGTAATATTCCAAGGAAGTGGTGGAACATTAAGTCAAAGTAACTCACAATTATTTTGGGATAATACAAATAACAGATTCGGGGTTGGGACTAATACTTTTTGGGGAACCACTAAAGCACTTGTTGTAGATAGTGCAACTGAAGGTAGATTAGGAGTTGCTAATACAGGTAAACAAGGTGTTTATTTGGGACGAGTTTCTAATTTTTCTCAAATATTTGCTTACGATTATACCGCAGTGGCAGCACTACCATTATCAATAAATTCATTTGGTGGAAACGTACTAATAGGAACCACAACAGATTCGGGTTATCTATTAGATGTTAACGGAACAAGTCGTTTAAATGGATTATCGTCAATAAACGGGGTCGGAGTTGCTAATACTGCATTGGCAATTTATGCCAACGGGACAGGTGGCGGTAACTATATTATAAATGCGTATGACTCAGGTTTAGTTCAAAGATTTTACGTCGCAGCGAGTGGTAATTTTAGAATAGCTGGAGCTACTGATACAGGTACGAGTGGTTCAGATGAAAAAATGAGATTGACGTTAACGTTCTCACCAACAAGTGGGAATCGTGAACATTATGGACATTATATCACACAAACAATAAATCAAACAGGAGGTGCAAGTGGTATCACAAGAGGGATTTATATTACCCCAACATTAACTTCGGCGTATGATTATAGAGCAATAGAAACTACCATAGGAGATGTAATGTTAAATACTATAAGTGGTAACACACTTATTGGTACAACTGCTGACACAGGAACTTACAAATTAGACGTTAATGGGGCCACGAGGGTAAGTGGTGTAATGCGTTCAACAGATGTTTTTGTAGTAGGAGGAACTGCAACCTCAAACACTGCAAATGCTCGTTTTTGGTCAAGTGGCGGTCAAGCTCCAACAAGTGGATTATATCGAGGTTTTTATACCGACATTTCATTCATTCCTACCAATGGAAGTTCTGAATGGTATGGATTAGATTTAAGACCGACTATTAACCAAACAGGTGGTGCAAATGGTGTAACACGAGGTTTATATATCGCAGCCGCACTAACATCCGCAGCTGACTTTAGGGCAATAGAAACTACCGTCGGTAATGTAATTTTAAATGGTACAAGTGGTAACACCATAATAGGTAAAACAACAGATTCAGGTCAAAAATTACAAGTTAGTGGAAATACATTAATCCAAGGTGGTTTAACTGCCACAACGATATCCGCAACGACATATCAAAACTTACCTTTTTCAGGTAGTGTAACAGGTAGTGGAACAACAGGTTATTTACCAAAATGGACAGGTTCAACAGGTTTAAGTAATTCTTTAGTTTACGATGCAACAACAGGTGTTACAATAGGGACAGGTTTTACTTGGAATAATACAAATTCAAGATTAGGAATTGGGACAAGTAGTCCTTCATATAGTATCCATTCAACAGGTACTATTTCGACGGGTACAGGAAACTTATTGGACGGAACATTACGAATTGAGCGTTCAGGCGGGGGTATTGGATTAGTAATTCAAGGTTCAAATGGAAATGTTATTGGTGGAGGTGGTTACCCGGCTTATGAACCATATAACTACGGAACCGCTGACCATAACTTTAACATAGGTCACGCATCTGTAGGTAATTATAATTGGTTTGTTGGGACAAATTCTACATTGAATCTTAACACCAATTTAATGCGTCTTACCAGGGGTGGTAATTTACTCATTGGCACAACAACAGATTCAGGATATAAATTAGACGTAAATGGTACCGCAAGATTTACTAATTACGTGTACGCCCAATCAGGAGTTACTGTTGGTGGTACAGGTGGGGTTGCTGGGGTATTTCCAGCCGCAGGGTCAGTATTAAATAGAGAAACAGTAGTACTACGAGGAGGTCTAATTCCATCCGACGCCGGAGATGATATAGTTTTATCCAATGGCCAAGGAGACGCCGCAAATACATCGTCAACAAGAACTTTAGTAAACATTTCCAGAGGTTTCAATCCAATAAGTGGAACGGGGGTTTATAATATTTTAAGAATAACTTCTCCCATTAACCAAACGGGAGGCGCTAATGGTATTACACGAGGTCTTTATGTTAATCCAACATTAACATCCGCAGCTGACTTTAGAGCCATTGAAGTAGAAAGAGGTAAAGTAATATTAAATAGTATAAGTGGTAACACGTTAATTGGTACCACCGCAGACACAGGAACTTACAAATTAGATGTCCTTGGTAATACAAGATTCTCAGCAACAACAGGAACAAGTTTAACTGTAATCAGTTCAGGTAATAGTACATCATCACCTGTCTTTTCAGTTCAAGGTTCACAAGGTGAGTTGTTTAGTGTTACAGATAGTTTAACAGGTTCATTATTCTCTGTAAGTGACATATCAGGTTTACCAATAATGGAAGTATTCTCTGATAGTACAATAATACTTGGAGATTACCAAGCTCCATCACTTTATACAACAAAACGTGTCACATCAATTACCGCATCAACAGGTACAACAATCTATTCATTCCCAACAAGTGCTTACACATCTTCATTTGTTGATTATTATGTGTCAGGTAGTACGGGATTAAGAGCGGGTAATATTATGGCAATATGGAGTGGTACTTCAGTTAACTTTACTGAAACATCTACTAATGATTTGGGCAATACTACTCCGTTAACTTTTGGTTTTGTAATCTCAGGTTCAAATGCGGTTTTACAAGCATCAGCTTCAACATCTACTTGGATAGTTAAAACAATAGTTAGAGGGTTATAATATGGCTTTTAGATATTCACCCAAAATAGTAACGGACGGATTAGTTTTATACTTGGATGCTGCGAATACTAAATCATATGTAAGTGGGAGTACTATATGGACTGATATTTCACGTACAGGAATAAATGGAGTATTAGTTAATGGGCCAACTTTTAATAGTGGAAATGGAGGAAGTATAGTATTTGATGGCACAAATGATTATGTCACATGCGGAAACATCCTAGATTATACATCAGGAAATTTTACATTTAGTTGTTGGGTTTACATTAATAGTTTAACAACAAATTCACCAGGACAAGGGCCTATTTTGTTTTATAAAGGCCAATTTAATTCTAAGGGATACTATACCCAAATAACCCAAACTGGTAATTTATCTATAGTGACAAATAATCCGGGAGTAAACAACGTATCCACCACAAACTCAGGAATAATTTCAGCAGGCAATATATACAACTTAACTTTTTCTAGAAATGGAACTTCAATTCGTATATATGTCAACGGTGTAGATGTTACAACTTCACCTGGAGTACATGCCAATCCAACCACAAGTAGTGAGCCCTTTTTAATTTCCACTTATGCACTTTCAATTTATTCTAATATAAGAATTTTTAATTTTTTAAACTACAATAGAGTCCTTTCATCTTTAGAAGTTCTTCAAAACTACAATTCCACTAAATCAAGATTTGGATTAACATAATATGGCAGGAAGAATATCATATTACGGAGGAATAGTAAGAAATGGTCTAATATTAGATTTAGATGCAGCAAAATTTGATTCATACCCTAAAACAGGTACCCGTTGGTATGATATCGTTTGGTCAACATCGGGTGGAACACTAATAAATGGTCCTGCGTTTAATAGTAATAATGGTGGTTATATTTCATTTGATGGTACGAATGATTATGCAGATTTAGGTAATGTATTATTTAATAGTGCGACTACAGTAACATTAGATATATGGGTCAATATTCCCAGTATGGTAGTTAACAAGTACATAATGTCTAAAGGTTCTGCCGCTGATGGTATATCTACTTTTTTTTTAACAACAGGTCCTGGACCATCAGGTGGTGGTTCAAGTTATGTAAGATTTGCAATGGGTAATCAATCAGGTACCACTTCCTCCGTTATAGAGTATTCTAGTTTAGTTTGGGGTCAATGGTATAATTTTACTTTTACATATAATGGAACAACTATCACTGGATATAGAAATGCTTCAACACCACAAACCAGTTCATTGAGTGGGAATTTATATACAACAACATCACCAATAAATTTGGCAAGTGATAAATATGGTAATGTGGGTGCGGCAAATATCGCGTCGTTTAAAATCTACAACAGAGTACTATCGTCAACAGAGGTACTTCAAAACTACAACGCAGTTAAAGGAAGATTTGGATTATAATATTTATAACATATGGAATACGGACAAAGACAATTTATGATATTTGGTACAAGTGAGTTACCTCTTATTGATTTTACACAAGTTTTAGAAACATCAATAGATACCGTTAGAAAGTCGGTTGATGAAACAAAAACATTTGTTAAATGGGATGGTGAGGTCGTTCCATCAAGTGTGGATTCTTTAACAACAAAAGAAGGACCGTACACTTATGAAGAAATATTAACCATTTTACAAACTCCTGAATGGACATCTCCTGAACCAATTATATGAGTACAGTACAGAATGTAAGAAATATTACAACAAATGGATTGGTCTTATTCTTGGATGCCGCAAATCCTAAATCATATGTAAGTGGTAGTACCTCTTGGAATGATTTATCAATTGGTGGAAATAATGGAACCTTGATAAATGGACCAACATATAATAGTGGAAACGCTGGTAATATCTCTTTTGACGCTGTTGATGACTATTGTGCAATAACAAATAATTTAACAACTCGGCAAAAGTGGAGTAGTTTTTGGTCAAATTCTAATGAGGTTACCTTTATAATGGTAATCTCTGCAAATTTTTCAGGAAATACAACACAACGAGACCCAATATTCGGACAACAATACTACTATGGTGCGGGTTTTAGTATTGAAATTCACGCAAACAACCAATCACCTCGTGCGATTGGTTATAATATAGGGGCTTCTGGTAATTTTAATAATCTTAATGGACCAACGTGGAGTAATTTTACTAATACTCCAACATTTATTAGTATAACACATAATGGTACTACAAAGGCAGTAAGGTTTTCGGTAAATGGAGTGTTCTATAATACTGCACTACCTCAATCAGTTTCAGTCGGAAACTTTATGAGTGATACAACAAACAACGTACAATTAGCAAGATTTACAGACGGAGAAGGTTATAGTAGTAAATCATTTTATCAATTAATGACTTACAATAGAGTACTTTCAGACCAAGAAGTTCTCCAAATTTATAATAGCGTCAGAGGTAGATTTAATTTACCATAGTATTTATAGTAAACATTATTACTATGAATATAGAAATTCAACCAGTTATCGTACCAACAAAAGGAACAGGTACTCAATTTAATTTAGATTCTCTCAAATTTCCGATGTTTCCAACATCTGTTCCATTCCTTTGGCAAGTGTTAACAGATGAAGGTATTCCTGTTTTGGAAGGTAACCTATATATGGACGAAGAAACATACAATGGATGGTCAAATGATGATAATTACGCAATTGATTGGGCTTTGAATGAGATAGGGTTACAAAGAGTAGTTTAATAACGTATTTATATAATAATCTTGGATAGGGAAAAGATTTAATTATGGCAAACGAATTTAATATAAAAAATGGTTTTATAACCAGCGGCAACTCCAATGTTTACGCAAATCTAAATGTATCAGGTGGAATAACCGCAACGACGATATCCGCAACTACATACACAAACTTACCAACATTCAGTGGTGGAACATTAACAGGTTTAACAATTAATGGTGATTTAACAGTTACAGGTGACACAAATATTTCAGGTGTCACAACATTTAATTCCGCACCTGTATTCAATAACTTAACCAACTCAACTGAAATAAATGCTCTTGTTTTAGACGCATCAGGTAACGTATATCTTAATAGTAATTTCATTAATACCATTAATGGTTCAACAGGTATAAGCACGTCAACAGTTGCAGGAGTTACAACAATAACTAATACCGCACCTGACCAAACTGTAACAATCACAGGTGGAACTAATATGCAAGTTTCGGGTACTTACCCTAACTTCGGAGTTAACTTCACGGGTGGAACTGTAACTAATCCAACTAACTTTACCGGAGGTTTAACTGCAAACACTCTTAACATATCAACAACACCAACAACTAACACCACAGATTCAAGTGTGTTAGTTAGAAATTCATCAACCGGAAATATTGAATCAAGAAATATTAAAAGTTTAATTAATGCAAACAACACCGTAACTGTTGGTCTTGATGGAAGTGTGGGGGTTGATTTTAATAGTATTAAAGACGCAGTTGATAGTATTACAGCGTCAACTTCAGCAAATACGTATAGTGTACAAGTTGCAGGTGGAGTTTATTATGAAGACCCATTCACAATCCCTTCTTGGGTTTCAGTTGTGGGTGAAAGTTCAGTATCAACAATTATCCAAGCAAATGATGGTTCACAGACATTAATTAATTTAAGTGACCAATCGGCATTATTTGATTGTCAGGTACAGGGTTGTACCGGCACATCAGTATCTGCAATTGTTTATTCTTCCTCAACGACTCCTCAATCAAGTGCAATCTCATATGTTGAGAACGTTAGATTTGGAGCAAACTACACTCACGCAAAAGTTGTAGCTTATGGTGGTGCAAATGTCATCATGCAATGTTCAAACGTTAAGTATGGTGGTTATCCATTCACAATAGGTTTTTACGCAACCAATAGTGGTAGTGGTATTGGTAGAATGCAGTTAAGAAACGTAACCTCTACTAATGGTGGAATTACAACAACAACAGGACTTATTTTTGCCAAAGCAGATGCCGCAAGTTGTGGTTTTGTCGTTAATGGATGTCTATTAACGAAAGCGGTAGGAGCAGCTGCGGGAACAGGTTTCTATGTTGAGAATGGTGGATTTTTAAGATTGACAGCAGTTAACTTCCAAAGATGGTCCGTTGGTATTGACGCACCTCAAGTTGGGGCGGCTCCAAGTATTGATGCAACCGCATTAAACTTTGAGAACAATACAATTGACGTAAACATCGCTCACTCAGGTGCAACAGGTAAGATTCAAGGAACTGATAATTTCTTAAAGACAATCATCAACCCTGATGCCCCTCTTTATGAGGTTAGCCAAGACCCTAGACAAATCACCGTTGCTAAGAAAGGTGGTGATTTTTCGGGTATTACAGAGGCAGTTAGTTATTTAATATCTTCAGGAAACACATCATCTACAAATAGATATATTATTAGTGTTGGCCCAGGTAAATTTGAAGAGGAAGAAATTGATTTAACAAGTACCCCTTACGTCAGTATTGTTGGTAGTGATATTTTACAAACAGTCATTATCCCTAAATCAGGGTTTGAGTCCGGTTATCTTTTCATATTAGGGGATTCAAATGAATTGTCGTTTATGACAATATCGGGTATGACGGGTTCAGGTGGTGTTGGTATTTTTTGCAGAAACACTGGAGGTTTTTCACTTGTACATAAAATTTCTATGTATGATAATGATACTCATATTGCGGTACAGTCAAGTTCTTTAGATACTCAATTTTTTGGTGAATATGTGGATTTAAATGGTGACTACAATTATGGAGTTTCTGTAATTTCAGCGGGAGGAAGTGCCTCGGCAAATTTAGAAAACCATTATAACTTTGCAACAGGAGCGTTAGGATTACCAACCATCGCATATTACGCACAAGGTGTTGATGCGTCAATAAATGTAACCGTTGGTGATAATATTGGTCAGTCAGCGACTGATTCAGCATGTATAGTAATTGAAGACGGTGCTGATTTAAACATATCAAGTATTAACATTAATGGTTGGGATTACGGTATACGTAACCCAAATATAGGTAGTGGTTGTACTTTTGATATTGATGGTATCAGTATCGTTAATTCAACAATAAAAGATTTGAGAATTGACCAACAATTTACAACAGGCACAATTCAAGGTAGTTTATCTCACCAAAAGATTACAAATAATGCCCCCGGCGTTTATTGGCAGTTCTTGGACCACGATGATGGTGAATTGGACGTTACTAGAAAAATATCTATAACATTTGAAGATGGTACTCATACCGACACTTCAACATTAATCTTCCAAGCAAGTACGATGGGAGCAATGACGGGTGGAACTATCACTTCTATTGGTGGATTGTCGGCTCAAACATCTAGTGGATATGGATATCTACAAAACCCATCAAGTGAAATATTCCAAAGAATTGATTGGACTAATTCAGTAATACTATTAGGAGCAAATACAAACAATTACATCTATATTAATAGTAGTTCAATATTATCGGCATCCAATACAATACCTAATAATACTGAAAACATTATATTAGGTAGAGTGGTTACCAATGCATCAACAATTGAGTTCATTGACCCATCACCACAAAAAGCCCAACATACCTCAAACTTATTCTCAACATTTAATAGAATCGCTCTTGGTCCCGTTTATGCTACAGGTTCATTAGTAACACAAAACGCTACGGCATTTAGAATAAATGTTAGTAATGGTGATTATTTCTTTTCTGAAAATCAATTCTTACCATCAGGAGGTTCAGGTATAACATTTACGCAATACTATAGAAATGGTATCGGTGGATGGAACACATCTGCAACAACATTTGTTCAAGGTAATAACTTTGACAATAACGGAACGCTATCAGGACTTACAACTTCAGCGTATACAAAACACACATTATACGTGTTAGGTGATGGGGCGTATGAGAAATACTTCTTAGTATTAGGTCAAAATCAGTATACAACATTAGTTGAAGCTGAGAATGCCGACTTACCAACACCTCCAACGTACTTTGATGATGCGGTTGTATCAATTGCCTCAATATACGTCCAACAAGGAGCTTCAAATATAATTGAATTTGAGGACATAAGACCAGTAATTGGATTTAAAGCAGGTGGAGTTAACGCATCTTCATTACACGCAAACTTATTAGGTTTAACTGCTGATGACCACAAACAATATTTGTTGGTTGATGGTAGTAGAAGTATGTCAGGTAGTTTAAATATGAGTGGTAATACAATTACCAACGCAGGAACTATCAATGGTGTGACGATTGAAACTCACGCAGCAAGACATAAGAGTGGAGGTTCAGACCCTGTGGGTACTGCAACACCTACGGCAAGTGCAATACCATACGCAGACGCATTTGGTAAATTGGATGGATGGATAACACCTATTACAATATCAGGTGGAACAGGTATTTCTACAGGTGGGACTTATCCAAATTTAAGTATATCTTTTACAGGTGGTACAATACCAAGTGCAACTAGATTTACAGGTGGTTTAAGTGCAAATACAATATCGGCAACAACATATCAAAATTTACCTTTTTCAGGTACAGTTATAAATTCGGGGACAACTACTAGTAATTTCATTCCAAAATGGACTGGTACTACTGCATTAACTAATAGTCAAATAAGAGATGATGGGACAAGTGTCGCAGTTGGTCAGGTACCAACTGCCGGGATTAAATTATGGGTTTACACCGCAGCAGCATCATCCTATGGTATTAGAGGGGATGGGACATCTGCTGGAATACAAGGACAAGGTGTGGGAACTGGTTATGGAGTTTTTGGTGGGGCGTCATCATCTGTTGGGGTTTATGGTTCGTCTGTTGCGGATACGGGTACTAATATAGGTGTTCAAGGGGTAGCTGACATTCAGGATGGTGGAAGTCCCACAAATATAGGTGGTTTCTTCTCAGCTTTAAATGGAGGGTCTAATTACTCAATTCAATTACAAGATGGTTCAGAAGCAATAGGTTATGTTTTAGTATCAAAAACATCTGACGGTAAAGCAAATTGGAGTGATACTTTAACAGGACTAACGAATGTTAGGTCAACAACAATATCAGCAACGACTTATCAAGGTAATGTTGTTACTCAAATAGTTGCGGGAACAAACGTGACAATATCCCCAACAAATGGTATTGGTGCAGTTACAATAAATGCATCAGGAGGTGGTGGTGGAGGTTCTACTAACTACGGAGCTATTTACACTACGGCAAATAACTTTAATCTTATATAAAAAAATAAAAAATAATAAAATAATATAAAATGCCAGCAAATACAACACCAATTTTTACATTATCTCCTCAAATTGAATGGGGAAATACAATTACAACAGCGAACGCAACTACGGATTTAACAACAGGTACTGTTTACCCTGTATTCACAGGAGGAACAAATGGTAGTTATGTTCAAAAAATAAGATTTAGACATACAGGTTCAAACGCTTCGGCAACAGTTGCAAGGGTTTGGATTAATAATGGTTCAGCAACTACAACCGCAGCAAATAATGTATTATGGGACGAGATAACACTTGCAACAAATACACTATCTCAAACGGCGGCTTCGGTTAACTACGAATTACCATTAAACTTCGCAATACCTGCCAACTATGTAATTTATGTGACAATAGGTACGGCAGCGGCTGGAGGTATTGACGCAACGGTTATAGGAGGAGATTACTAATGATTTATCAAAAGATATTATTCACTTACGGTTCTCCAGTATCTGAAGGTTATATGGAGATAGATGAGACATCAGGAACATTGGCTAGGCTAATGGATTTAGATTGTAACACTTTAAATTTAGAACCACCATATGGTTACTACGTAACTGACCCTGAACCTCCTAAACCAAGCTGTATTCCATAATGAGTTACGGTTCATTTGATTTACCAACAAACCAATTAAAAACACAAGTTTTTTATCAGTCCACAACTTGGACAATACCTCAAGGTGCAACAATGTTACACATCGTATGTATTGGACCCGGTGGAGGTGGTGGTGGTGGATTTACAAATGCAACAGGTAACCCTCGTGGAGGAGGTGGAGGAGGTGGTTCAGGAGCAATCTCAACATTATTAATTAAAAGAATATTCCTTCCCGACGCATTAAACGTTGTGATTGGGGCTGGAGGAAATGGTGGTGGCGCAAATACCGCAGGAACAAACGCTACCCCATCATATGTAGAGTCAATTAGGTCAACTGGTCCTTCTGTACCAACACCAACCGATTTAACCGCATTACTATTAAGAGGTAATGGAGGCAATGGAGGAAACGCAGGAACCTCAGCTTCAGGTGGGGCGGGTGGAAGTGCTGGTGCGGGGTCAACCACCGCAGTTCAAGTATTAGATAAATTAGGTGTTTTTTCAACTATTGGAGGACAAGCAGGTGCAACAGGTGGTGCTCAGACAGGTGCTGCGGGGAATTCAAATACTTACGCAGGGACTGTTACAGGTGGAGCGGGTGGTGCGGGAATTAATACTTCAGTACAATCAACATTTGCAGGAGGTGCAATTAACGGAGCAGGTTTTGTTCCGACTATTCCAGGTGGAGTGTCTCCAACCTTTTCAGGTAATACAGGTATTCATTTATTAACCCCATTCGCATCAACAGGTGGTTCAGGTGGAGCATCAAGTGATGGATTAGTTGGTGGATTTGGTGGTAATGGTAATATTGGTTGTGGTGGTGGAGGAGGAGGTGGTGGAACCACTGGTGGAACAGGTGGTCGTGGTGGTAATGGACTTGTAGTAATAAATTATTGGTAAAAATATAATATAAAATGGATTACGTATTTAATCTTCCTGACTCATCATATAAAACTCAAGTGTTTTATGCTTCAGGTGAATGGAATAAACCTAACGGAATAACTATGATTGAAATCACTGCTATCGGTGCTGGAGGTGGTGGTGCCGGTGGAGCAACAAGAGCATCAGGTGCCGCGGGTGCCGGAGGTGGAGGTGGAGGTTCAGGAGCAATGACAAGGTTATTAATTCCCGCAATTTTTATACCTAACACATTAATAGTCACAGTAGGTGCTGGAGGTAATGGTGGTGCGGCAGGCGCTGCGGGAACTGCGGGTGGTACAACAATAGTAGATTTACCCGTATTAGGTAATGGCGTTGCAACAACAAGAGTAGTAGTTGCGAATGGCGGGACTCAAGGAGGTGCAGGTGTCACTGCGGGTGCGGGTGGAGCAGCAACAACTCAAACTTCAAGTGTTTACTCAACTTTAGGAACATTCACATCAACCGCAGGTCAGACTGCAGGTGCGGGTAACGCAACAGGTGCTCCAACCGCTTTAGTATATGGTGCAACTGCGGGTGTTCCTGTGTGTGGTGGAGGTGGAGGAGCGGGTATCAACGCCGCGGCACCTGGTACTGCACAAGCAGGAGGTAATATCACAGGTGCGGGTTTCGTCCCAACTAATCCAGGTGGAACAACTGCAATAGTTTCAGGAAATACAGGAATTTTTCTATTAGCCCCATTCGCGTCAGTAGGTGGTTCAGGTGGCGCTTCTAACTCAACAACTACAGGTGGATTTGGAGGTAACGGAAATATCGGTAGTGGTGGTGGAGGAGGAGGAGCAGGAACAAGTGGTACCGGTGGTGTTGGAGGAACTGGTGGAAGAGGAGGAAACGGACTTTGTATAATTTCTTGTTGGTAATTCCAAATATTATTCTTACATTTGTGAAAAATAAAAACAAATGAAAAAATTTATCTTATCAACTCTTTTAGTAATCTCAACTTTACTAACCTTCTCACAAGACATTGCCTTTGCAAGAGCTCATCAATTCACTTTAGGTAAAAGAGATTTTTCAACCAATGAAATTGTTTGGAATGGAACACCTAACGATTGTAATATTCTAATTAAGCTAGAACAAACCAAAGTTACGATTTATAGTAACACGATTCAACAATACCGAGTAGTTTCCAAACTATCTGAAACTGAAGACGGAGTTCAGTATAGAATGTTAGATTCAAATGGAACTAATTGTAATTTTTATATGGGTCCAATTGCTAATAGTCCTTCCATTTTCATCGCCATTGAGTATAACGACTACTCTTGGATGTACTATTGTAAAGACGAAAGTAATTAACCTCGTTTGTGTTTTACAAACAACTTAACGTAAAAATCAGCACTGTTAAACCCATAACCCCTAACTCTTAGGGGTTTTGTTGTATCTATAACTTCAGGTAATTTAAGACTTAAATCCCCTTTAGGATGTGGAACGTTGATTGATTCATTATTAAACTCATCAATCTTCATTTCATAGTTATATATTAAGTCGTTGTCGGATTTTTCAAATCCATTTTGAGGGACAATATTAATCTTTAGTATAGCATCGCCAAATATACCATCGTGATAATCACCCATACCTTGAGCTCTGATAAATTGTCCGTCAGTAATACCGTGAGGTAATTTAAAGTCAATTGTTTTAAATTCATCATTTCTACCATCTCCGTGACAAACATGACAAGTTGTTTTAAATGTAAAACCTCTACCTTGACAGCTATTACATGTTGTTCTCACAATATTTGCAAAAAATGAATTTCCAACTCTTTGGGTAATACTTCCTTGCCCATTACACGTATTACATGTTAATCTTTCTCCTCCCTGCCCATTACAAGGATTACAAGCAGTTTTCCTTGAGAAATTGATATTCATTTGTTTCTCGGTGAATGAATCAACAACTCCAACAGATATATTAATTATTTTATCAGGAGCTCTTCTTTGTCTTTGTTGATTACCCATATTACTGAAGAAACTACTGAATGCATCAAATGGGTCTCCTCCTGCGAAATTACCAAAAGGATTATTTCTTTGATTGTCATATTGAGCGCGTTTAGTTTCGTCCCCAATTGTTTCATAAGCTTCTGATATCTTTTTAAAGATTGTTTCATCCCCACCTTTATCAGGGTGATGTTCTACCGCCTTTTTTCTGTAAGCCTTTTTAATTTCTTCTTGGGATGCGGTTTGATTAACACCTAAAATTTCGTAGTAATTTTCCAACTCTTTTTTATTTACAAAAGTTTATTAAATTTAAAATATGTTTCATATTATCGTTTTTAAGAATAATAAAAAAAAGAAAAAACTTAAATCCTTCGTTAGAGAAAATTTGGCAGTTGATTATTATAATAAGTTAATTAAAAAATCAAATGATATAATTTTCGCAAAAAAATATGAGTCAGGATATGAGTGTAAATTTAATATTGCAATAATTACTGATAAATTTATTGAAGATAAAATTTACTACACAGATGAATATGGTAGAAACAAAACCATTGATTCCAAAATTGACGATTTAAACTACATCTATAGAATTTCCCCTTACAATTTTGAAGAGGATATTTTTGACGTTCAAGAAAATAAAAGGATTACTTTATCTGAGTTTGAATCCTCGTATTTAAAAAAGGATAAGGTATATATGGTTTCAAAACTAAAAAATAAATTCATATTACAGGATGACGATAACTTTAAATTATTTAGTTTGAAAAATGAAAGTGATTCTGACAGACTGATGAATTTATTCCAAGAGATAAAATTAGGAACAAAATTAATAGTAGTTAAGGATGTTTCATCCCCTCAAAGAAAATACCTTTATAATATGTTAGTTGAACGTGGATATAATAAGAAATTCCTATACACCAGTTACACTACTTATCCAACATAAAAATAAAATCGGACCCTGAAATCTCAATTTTAAATTCTTCCTTAGTATAGTCAGGTTTTTCTTCAACCATCATATATATTTCAGAAAAGTCGGGATTCTCCACTTGGAATACGATTGTCATTTTACCTTTAACCAATTCTTGCCCCGCATCGGCAATCATCGCTAATTTCGTTAGAAATTCAGTACCTTCTTTATTCTCTGCCATAGTGTTAGTTTTTTTGCAACAGGAAATAAATCTTCCTTTTTAACGCTTTTAATTTCTTTCAGGAATTTTGATTTTTCATTCTCTAAATCAATCTTGTCCCTCTTCTGCGATGATATCAGATAATCCAGTTGTTTTTGCTGGCTCGTTATTTTTGACATTTTCTAATTTTGTTGATTTTTCTCCGTTAATATTAAACTTTAAAACTTTCAAGTTATCTAAACTTTCCTTATCAAAAATTGTTTTTAATTCATTAATTTTAGACTCCAACAATCTCTCTTTAGCCTCTCTCTCTAAATTATAATTAATAATCCCCAATATATTTTTTTGCGTTGTTGATATCTCGTTTTCATTAAAGTCCGAAACAAAGGATAAAGATAGTTGTTCGTCAAAAATACCATTGTTAACAAACTTATCTTCAACAATATATTTTTTCAACACTTTCCATGATGTAGGGAATTTTATATCAAATACAATATAATTTTCCAATCTGCGAATACTATCAATATAGTTAATTAAGGGGGAAAGTTCTTTGTATATACTCATTAATTCTGTATTATAAATGTTATTATATATGAAATGGATAATAGTAGTAATAAAAGTTCCCCACTACTTAACCTCATGTGTTGAGGAGGTGTCTGTAGTAGGGCTCTTATAAAGATGAATAAAATTCTAGTATTATATAGAATACTCAATACAAATAAAAATATAAATATAGTAGTTGTATTAAGCATCTTGTTTTCTTGAATCTAGAATTTCACCTCTGAATTGCTGTAGTAATGATTTCAATTCCTGAGCAGTTTTTCTAGCACGTGTTCCCGCACTTTTGTTTCCATTGTAAAACTTACCAGCATCAATTGAAAGTGATTCAGTTAATTCCTTGATTTTTTCTACTGTTTCCATGTTACTAAAATATAATAAATGTTTATTTCAATATCAAGATAGTCATTTATCTTTTATTGTAAATTTACTTTCATGTTTTTTTCCAAAGTTTTGTATAGGGTGGTTAACAAATCCAAATCCGATTTTGTAAACATGGTTTCAATATTGAATACCTCTTCAAAAAATTTAATCAACGACATTTTAATTTCTTTAGATTTTTGTAAGTAAAATGTTTCATATAGAAAACCTTTAATGAAGTCATAGTGGTCCCCATCAGGTTCAAAAATTATCTTCTCCTTTCTAAAACTTTCAAGTGTTTTTTTCCAACACCATTCAAAGTGTTTTAAATTATCTTCTTCAGTTAGTCGTATATTAGTTTCATTACCTTCTTCTTCACCTAAATAAGTTTCATATATTAAGTTTAATAACGAAATCATGAAATCCTTATATAGTTCTAATTTAATAAAACAAATATTGTTTGAGTCTACCCAAAACTCAAATTCGTCCGAATTAACCGGCTTAGATATATATGAAAAAAAATTCTCCATAGGGAACTATGGAGAATAATAATTAATAATCAGTAATTGTAACTATTATTGAGTTTTTTGGCGATAAGTAATTAAATTTTTCATTTTACTCATTTCCTCATTAATTAGATTTGTTTTTTCATTTTCAGATTCGCCTAACTTTGAAAACATTTTATCTAATTTACCTTCTTTCTTATCTTCCCCTGCAGTATCTACAGGTTGTTTCACTCTCTTATAACTTCTATCAACTTCTTTCTGATATAGGTTTTCTTTTCTTTTCTTATTGATTTTCTTACCTAAGTCAGTCTCAACAGCATTTGCATATTTACCTGAGTTACCAGTCTTTTCAGAACCTTCAATATTCATTGACAACCATTCATCATTTGGTTCAATCTCATCATATTTTAAATTTTCCATGCCAGGAGAATAAGCGAAGTTTTCAATATATTCTTCAACAGCGTCTGATGCTCTATAAGCCTTTTTAGACATCTCTCCTAATTCACCATTTCCTTTTGGGAAGTGTTTAGGATTCATTTCAAAATTTCCTTTTGAACCTGCCTTAACATACTCTTTCATTTTCTTTTCAACGTCTTTCAAAGCGTTAGAGTTAACTTGTGAATCTTGTTTGTGCACTTTGTCATAAGCAACTAACCCTTTAGCTTTACCACCCTTAACATTGTTTGTTATCTGTTCTTCAGTAACTATTGACTCAATCATATCAACTAACTCATTCTCAGTTAAATCAACAGTATGATTTTCAGATATTGCAACTCTATAAGTTACTGACTCCTCAAGTGTTTCAAAACCAAAATCATCTTCGTCTTCAACACTATAGTCTCTCTTTATGTATCTTCTAAGGTATTTTTCTAAAGTTTCTTTATCTTCATCTGATGGGTTCATTAGATTCATTCCACCGAAAGCCGGATGTGAATCTTCCATACCTCCTAAATCTTCATTAGCTTCAACTTTATAGGTTTTTCCATCAACCTCAAATGATGTTTTACCAGCCTTTTTAGCCTTTGCCAATTCACCTGTAAACTTATTACCTTCACCAATTTCTTTTTCTAATTGGGTTTCATTAATTTTTCTTATCATTTTATTAATCAATTTATTACTTAAAATTATTTTTTCACCGTCATTATTTTCAAACTTACCGCCATGAGGTACTTTACCTTTATAAACAACTCTTTTAGATTTATAGTCGTCAGATTTTTTATAGTCATACTCTTGCCCAACTTCTAATTCAAAAGTGTCAATATCTTCATTAGTTTCAACTTTTTGCATAATTTTTTCAGTCAACTCATCAGCTTTACTTTGAATTGACTCATTTAAAATTCTATTGAAAAGTTCTTTACTATTTTTCATGATATCAGTTTATAATAAATACTATTAATCTTGTCTTTTATTAATATCATTAATTATTATTTTTTTAATCATATCAACATCAACATCATATTTCATTGAGATTCTATTAGTTATGTCTTCAAATAATTTACTCTCAGTTAAATTCAAAGCATTAATGTCTCCCTGATTACAATAAGGGAATGTTTTACATTTCTTTTTAACGGTTACGAACTTACCTCCAGGTATTTGTGGTTTTGCGGCTCCTCTCCAATCCTTTGGACTCATTGATTTTGCCCCAAATGCCGGACCTTCATATGAACCTGAAGAACCAGAACCAGTTGCCTCCTTAGCTTCAACTTTTTTTGGTTTTTCTTTTAAACTGTTTCTAAGAAATTGACTATCCGCAAATGCAATTGGTCCTGAGAAAGACCCACTTGAACCTGAACCTGTAGATTCATTTGACTCCATCTTCTTTAACTTAGTATAATACTTTGGGTCCTCAGATAAGTGGTCTAATGCTATTAATTTTGGGTCGGCGGATTTATGTTCTTTCTCCACTTTAACCCCCATTTGATATTGTTTTTTTAACTCCTGATAAACACTTTCAATTTTATCTTTTGCAGTACAGTTTTTGGTATCTTTACAAGCATGTTTCTTAGCAATATCTCTTAATTTCGCCATAGTTGTCCTTTCAGATTCTGTTAAACTTTCCTTTAACTTTTTCTTCTTTCCTTGACAATGAGCTCTTTGACTAAAACCTTTTGGGTTATTACAATCAATACTCTTTTTATATTTTTCCGACCACTTTTCAGAAACTTCTGTTTTATTTACTGAGTCTTTAATTTTGTTAATTTCATTAGCACTTTCAGTACCTCCAGCACCCACAGAGTTGTATGATGAAATTAGTTTACTAATTAAGTCTTTTCCAATATCCATATTATGCATTTTTTAAACGAGGCTCCCAATAATTTCTTTGTTGCCACATAAATTTATAAAACTCACTGAAAACTTTAGTTACAATTTCTTTAACATCCTTCTCCATCTTACCATTCTTAATTTCTTTCGCAACCATATCTAATAACTTATCCTCAAACTGTTTTACAGTGTTGGATGACATGAATTTTCTCACCTCTTCTCTGGCGATTTTTTCAATCTCTTTGGTTTCACTTTGATTAAATGCCATAAAATTATTCTTCAGTTGGTTTAGTTTTCTTTCTGACCGCTAAAACTTTAGCCCACTTAGATTTGAACTTTTCATAAAAAGTTTGTAACTTATTTACAGTATTTAACAAATTCTCATCTAATTTCATCATTTCCCCTGACACATATATTCCATTATTTTCACCAATAGTGAAATAAAAATCCATGTCAAAATCAACAATTTTACCAGACCAATCCACGTTATTTTTATAAACGTTTAATTGCTCAAAATTAACCAAGTCCGATACTTCGTTAACAAACTCGTCCATTGTTTCTTGGAAAGCGATTTTATCATCAGTAGTTAATTCTATATCTTTTTTAGTATCCCCGTGTATAACTAATACCCCACCAGAAATTCTATAACCTTGTTCCACCTCATTTTTCTTCTCAGTATCATCCTCAATGTCATCTTCAACAGATGTTGGTACATTATATCGTTTACCTATATTTGAAGGGGTTTCAATTTGTTCGTTAATTGAATATCTCTTTTTAATCTCATTTACATGTGATTTAACAACAGGATTACTTTCATTAATTAAATTCTTAATTTTCCTTAGTTGGTCCTTAATATCTTGGTTATCTTTCATTTTCTATATATTGTTTAAATTTTTCAAATTCAAATGAAGGATTTAAATCGGTATATCTCTCATTGAAATTACTCCTACATACAATTCCATTATACAATTTAATACCTTCTACTTTAGTATTGTGCCCAATAAACTTGTTATCAATTGAGAACTTTACTAATAATTTTTTTGAAATCTCAACTAAACTTTCAATCTGTTTTTCAGTATACTTTGCCCAGTACACCTTCTCTCTCCACTTTTTAGTATAAACTTCTGTATTATAAATATCACCTATCCAGTTAGTGTGGTGAATATCTAAAGGTTTTTTATTCAACCATCCTAAATTTTCAAGACATATAATTATTGAATTCTTATTAATGTCATTGTCGTAAAAAAAATTTGAATATGAGTCATCAGGGATTAGACTTAATATATCCCCATCTCTAGTTATAAAATAGTTTGGTACCTTATCATACTTGCCGTTGTTACGGTATTTTAAGGAAGCAAGATACTCCTCATAAGGACGAAAACTGTTGCAAAGTATTATTTGTTTTTTTTTCTTATTCTTATCAAACTTTTTAAACTTACCATATTTTTTGATGTTAAGCATTTCTATTAGAATAATTTAAAATCTTGTAATCTTCATCCCTCCTGGTTTCTTGTTCGGTGTGAAGTTCGTCGGAATTATTTTTTTTTTCCACCTCAGTCTCTTGAGGTGTTTCAGTAATCTCTTCTTCTTTCTCTGTTATAGGTTCAGTTAAATTACTATAATATTCTATGGTTTCATCTTTAACATATTCATCATCCGTAACTTTATCTTCAACTATCTTTTTCATTAGTTTTTCCAGTTCGTCAAGTTCTTCTTTAGTCGGATTAATTGGTTCTTCAATTATTTTTTCTTTTTCAGGTTCTTCATATTTTCCAACCAATATTTTCTCTAAAATTTCAAGTTGCTCATCAGTCGGAGTCCATTTTTCAGTTTCGGAATTTTCTCTACGTTCTTTAAGTATTTCTTTAAATTCATCTTCACTCAATACTTCCTTTTCTTCAGGAGACTGTTCTGAAAATTTAACAAGCATGTGTGCAAAAGTTAGTGAAATTATCGGTAATAATCCACCTGATAAAAACGCAACGATTGTTTTATGAGTATTAAAATCGGTCTTCTCAACACCCATACCTTCAAACAATCCACCAACCATTGCTACCCAATCTTGGAAGGGTTGACCTGTCTCATCAATATATGTAAAAGAGAAAAATATGTTACCAATCATTTGAATTAGGGTAACAACAAAAAATGGGAGATATACAAATCTTCCCATATTAACTGAAACTGCCGCCAAGGCTGACAAGGCGGCAATTTCAATACCAATAGATAAATAAACAGCCCATGTAATAGGGTTTGATAATCCGTAGAATGAAGTTACGTGAGAGATTGATACAAAGGCAACAAGTAATATAGGAATTACAAAGGCTGTTATTATAATGTTTTTAATGTTTTTCTGTAACCAACTTTTCATTATTTAGTTTGACTTCTGTAATGGTTTATTGGCATATGGTCCTTATCAGAAAGTTCCTCAATAACCAATGTCTGCCACATAGTGGTGTTCTCTAAAGTATTAATCATCTCTTCTTGAGTCACCACGATGTTTGATAAAGAATCAACCTTATGTGTTAGTATTTCAATTTTCTTATCGGTACTTTTAACCTGAGAGCCAGTACCACAACCCTTTAAAAAGATAAACAAAATTAAAGCGAATGTTGCGTAAGGCAAATATTTTTGTACTGTATTCATAACACTATTTTTTTTTTAATTTATAAAATATTACTTAACAATAAATAGTTCATTAGATGTAATCAAACAAACTTGAACTCTCGTTACGTAGTTTACGTAAAGCTTTTTCCTTAATCTGTCTAACTCTTTCTTTGGTTAGGTTGAAATCCGAACCAATATCTTCCAATGTTCTTGGAGTCCCCGAGATACCGTAATAGTCCTCAACGATTTGTCTTTCTCTTTCATCCAAAACATTCATAATGTCAAACAACCCGTCTTTAAGTTGTTGGTCCCCGTTGAAAACCTCATCGGGTCTCATTGAGTCCTTATTCTCAATTAAATCAATTAGAGTGTCTCCCTCTTCGTTGATTTGATGCTCAAGATTGATTGTTGATGGTAGGTTAACGAATCTACTATCAATCTCACTTCCGTCCTTTTCAGTCTTCTTTTTCTCTTTATACAAGTCCTGTATAACATTTACAGGAATACGAATGGTTCTTGAGTGTTCGTTTAAAGACTGAAGAATTGATTGTCTAATCCACCACACCGCATAAGATATAAATCTTAGGTTTTTGGTCCAATCAAAGTTTTGAATCGCTCTCATTAATCCAATATTACCCTCAGCAATTAAGTCACAAAAGTCAACTCCCTGATTTTGATACATCTTAGCCACGGTAATTACGAATCTTAAATTACCCTCAAGTAATTCTTGTTGGATTTGTTGTTTTTCTTTTTCAGTAATATTTGGAGATTGTATTCTTAAAGATAACTCCCTTTCCCTCTCGGGTGTCATTACCTTAATCTTTCTAATGTCCTTCAAATAATGCGAAATCTCATCTTGGTTAATTGGAATAACCACGCTCTTGTCCACCATTTTCTTACTTTTTTGAGTACTCATCTAGTTGTTCTTTTTCTGTTTGTGTTAAATTATTAATTCCTTTATCAATTATCTTATCCAATATCTCGTCCAAAGTTAATACCTTTTTCACTTCAACCGGCTTAAATAAGATATTAAATAACTCATCCAATGGTTTTGTATCCATTATTCTGTCAAACGACGGGATATCCGTCATATCTGACACATATTTTTGTGTCGGGGTTTCTGACAAATTGTCAGTTTTACTAAATAAGTGAGAGTAAATTTCAGTATCCATTGACATTATGGTGTCATCGGTTACCGGAAATACGAAGAACATTGCAGTTAATTTAGTCAAATTAATCTCAAGATAATCTGTGATTTCATCAACTGTCTTAACTGTTGAGAAACTAACAATAATTCCTGAGTCTCCGTATTGATATGTGACTTCTTTACTTGAGATTTGTGATACAAAATCCACAATTAAATTAATATGGGGGTCAGTCTTAGTGTAATCCCCGAAAGCAAATAATAAGTAATCCATAATTTTATTTCTACAAATATACAATATGTTTAGGGTTAAATCCAAAAAAAAATACGGATTTCTCCGTATTCTTTTTATTGACTAACTTTTGATATGTTGTCCGTTTTTGTAATTTTAATTACATTGTCTGCCCAATTGGATATCATTGGATTGTGAGTGATAACCAAAATGTTTTCAAAGTATTCTTTAATCTTAATAAAGAACTCATATACCATTTCCAAGTTATCATTTGAAATCTTTCCGAATACCTCGTCAAATACTGTGATGTTTGGTTTTGGTAACGAACAAACTTTAGCAAGGACCGCTCTTAAAGCAAGTGACGCAATTGTCTTTTCATATCCCGAACCTGTTGTCATTAGTTTTTCAACTTGGGTATTATTATCAATCATCCAAAACTCAACTTCGTTCTTTTCACTGATACGGATTTCCAATCTGAAGTAACATGAATCTTGAAGTAATCGTTGTAGTTCAGAGTTGATGAGTGGCATCATACTCTTCATAATACGTTTCGCAATTCCATTCTTACCAAACAATTCCAAGTATAATTTATACTTAATCTCCTTCTCTTGTTCCTCAGCAATCTTTGTGATGGTCTTTAAGTTACCTTCAATCTTTTCTCGGTTTTGTTTGATTTGGAATTCAGAGTTTGCAATGGTTCTCTTAATCTGTTCTTCCTCTCTCTTCAACTCATCCAATCTTAAATTGGCTTTAATGATTTGAGATTCAATCTGTTCGTTAGATTTAATAACATCTTGCATCTCCTCATATCTTCCAAGTTTCCCTTCCAAAGTTTCTTTCTTTGTTTGTAGGTTTTCAATCGTCGCTTGGTATTTTTCAAATACAAGTTTGTTCCTCTCATACTCATCAAAGTCCTTTTTCAACTTAACAAATCCCTGTTCTTTGTCGGATAATTCCTGCATTAACCCCTCAATCTCGGTTTTACGCCCGATATATCCATCAAGTTCCGCAATACGAGATTGGGTGATTGCTGCGTTCATTAATTCAATCCCACAGTGTTCGCATTTGATTCCTCCACTAACAGAACTCTTTAGTTTGTTAATCCCATTGATGTTTGTATCAATCTCAACCTTTTCCTTATACGCCCTTTGGTATTCTTCTTTAACCTTGTCGTGTTCGTTCTCTTTGTAGAACTCTGAAGGTTCAACAATCTTAACACCATCACGTAATGAAACGTTTTGTTTAATTTGAGATTCAAACCCATCAATTTCTTTTTTGGTTTGGTCAGGATTCAAAAGAGTTAACTCTTTCTCTACAGTAACTTTTTGTTTTAACAAATTGTCACGATATTCCTGACCCTTTTGTAATCTACCCTGAACGTCTAAAACCTTTGATTCCCCATCTTTAATGTTTTCCTCAAATGTCTTAATTGACATTTCAAGTTCTTCATTTTGAGTTTTTAAACTCTCAGTATTATAGATGTTTGAAATCATTCCCCTTGAGAACTCAGAGTAAATCTCTTTACCGGTCTCTTCTTTTCTTTTAAGGAAATCTAATCCCAAGAATCGTGACAACACTTGTCCTCTCGCAGTTGGTTTTGCCTCCAACAAGTCCTCCAAGTTTGTTCCTGTCGTTAAGATTGTCATCAAAAAGTCATCATAACTACCTATGGAAGTTTTAATAAACTTTTCAGTTTCTCTTCTCTGTTCACCAGTGAATTTAACCAAGGAACCATCAGGGTATTTCTTAAAGAAATCCAATTCAGTTTTAACATTCCACTCACCAGCCTTTGACTTTTTACGTTCAAGTTCACGAACAATGATGTAATCTTCCCCATCAATAATAATCTCACCTTTAACCGATACCTTATCTTTACCTGAATAACGGTTAAAGATTTCTTCAGCTTTGGTCGTTTTTGTTGTCGTATTGAAGAATAAGAACAACAATAAGTCAACTGACAATACTGTCTTACCTCCGAAGTTTGGTGGGTCAGATTCAATTACTGTAATACCTCCAAGTGATTGAAAATTAAGTTTTTGATTATCCCCATAAGATAGGAAGTTTGAGAACTCAATCTCTTTAATGAACCACTTCTTGAACGTTCCAACTTCTTCTTGTTCGGCAATCATTTTGTTGTTAACTGCCGAATCAATTTTCAATACGTCTTCATAAAAAGCGGATTGATTTTTAGATTCAAGAATGGATTTGATAAGTTCATGTTGATAGTTTTCATCCATAATATTGATAGAAACATCCACATTGTCCTGAACTTCCTCACTCTTTTTGAGTTTGGTAATAACGTTTACACTGGTTGTGTTATACTTCTTTTGGAAGTAATGTTTCACATTCTTTAACTTTTCCTGTGTAAAATTTTCAGGAGCATCCTCCCATACGACTTGAACGTATGGATTCTCTAACTTATCAAAATCCAAATCTTTAATCATCTTTACTCTCTCTAAATTAAGCGGTTTGCTGAACAGGTCCATTTTCGGTAGCCCCTGATTGAGCTTGTCTCATTTTTTCAATTTGTTCCATCATCATATTTTGCATTTCCTTTTCGTATTTACGACGAAGTGATGCATTTTTACGAGTTCTGGCTTCGGACTTCTTTTTGTGGTCCTTTCTTTGTCTTGACTTTGGCATATATTATTTGTTTTTAAAATTAATCGTTTTTAGATGGTCTGTTTTGCTCATACCACTCAATGTATGAATTAATCGCCCATACCGCTCCTGATGACATAATACCATCAAAGAACCATGAAATATACTCGTGAGTTTGGAATAATTCATGAGATGGTGAGTAGATAAAGAATCCTAAGAAAAATCCTCCCCAAGTACTAAAACACATAGGACATCCTAAAATTCCTGAGATGAAGTTAAATACACCCGACACTAATGGAATCCCTGAATCACCAATTTCACTAATACCATTTCGTAATCCTTTAAAAATGGTTCCGTAAACCATAATATTCATGAGCCCATAGCTCAAAATACACCAAGCTAATAATGTTGTAATCATAATCTATCTTTTAAGTTTGAATTTTTTAGATAAAAAGCATAAGAAGTTTTTGTTAGATTTTCAAGGTCGTTAACCTTATTTCTTAATTCTTTTATCGTTTCGTTTTTATCTCCAAGTTGTCTGTTTAATTCCATCAGTGTGTCTTGGAGTTTTCCACACTCAACTTCTTTTTGGTCTTCTAATTTACCTTTTAAAATGTAAATTTCATTCTGTAATTCTTCAATCTTTGAGGTATCTTCCACTTTTACCTCTCGCTCAAATTCCCTTTCAATCACATCGGGTAAAGTACCTTGATTTAATAACCCATATTTTTCAATGTAGTATCCCTTTCTAAGACATAGGTTAACAAATCCGTTTACGTCCGTAATTTCATTTGTTTTACAGAATAGATTAATATCTTCAGAGTCTAGTCTACTGAGCTCAATAGTTAAAGAGTTTTTCTGCTCCATTTTCAATATCTTCGTATGAGTTTATTCTAAATGCCACGAATGGTTTTGGGTTATGTAAATCAACAACAGTATATTCATCTTTCTCAACATCATAGATTCCATATCCATGTTTGGTAATTGTTTCACCATAATTTTGACAAATAGTTGAGCCAATCATATAAGCTTTTTTACCACCAGGAATATCAAAAATTTGTCTCTTATGAATATCACCACAAAATACCAAATCACACCCATCAAACTTTGATGCTTCAAATCCATCTTCAAACTTAAAACCTAAATTGGTTGTAAGTCCTTGTACCGGCCCGTGGAATAGTCCAATCTTAACTCGGTCTGACTTTTCAATATCAGGCGGAATATTATGGTCCATAAGTGAATATACACACCAATCAATGTTTTCATCGGTATACACACCTCTATTCTTATAGTAAGTTACCATCTCATTTTTAAGTGAATCCACAACGGGTGTTAGAGCATCTAATCGTTCCATATTATTTTCAAGGAAATCGTGGTTTCCAGGAATTAAGATTGTCTTTGCAATTTTGGAACACTCAGTCAAAACCCATGCGATGAACTCAACAAGTTCAGGTGTCATTTGGTTTTTAGAATGAACTAAATCTCCAGTAAAGACAATACGGTCAGGAGCAATATCTCCCCACTGTTTAAAGGCATCTTTGAGAATTTCTCTATATAAATCGTGGTCTTTAAATAAACGAACATGTAAGTCACTGAAATGTATTATTTTTTTTATCATAGTTCTAAATCTGGGTTACCTTCAAAAAAGGGGTTAAAATCGTCATTGATATGTCCGCATTTTATACAAGCGTATGTTGGAAATGGGACATCGGTATCTCTGTCAGTTCCTGTTAATTCTTTAGGAACCCTCTTAATGAAAGTCACCTCTTTAAACTGGTCAAACCCACATGACTCACATGTTACTGTGGGCATTTCTTTTAAATTAATTTTATTATCCATATTATCTATTATATAACATTATCCCTAATCCAGTTCCTGTCAACGCAACTCCCGTTAACATCATTATTGGTCTTGTTGATTGAGTAATAAAGGGTCTATAAACCCATCCATTACTTGTCGGTCTTTTCCAAGCTTCTTTACCTTCATAAAGGTCCAATCCAACAACTGCAAGACCACCAATCACCATTGTTAATCCAACTTTACGATTATCGTCCTTGTCAGAAACCCATACGTCTTTTACCGATTGGATTGATTGTGGTTCAACATATAATTCAGGAGTTTTTACCTCGGATGACATTTGTCCGAACATTCCGATAGTTAGAAATACTAATAAGAAGGTTAATAGTTTTCTCATTGTTTTATTGTTTGGACGTTATCGTATGCCGCACATTTTGGATGTTTTGATACACAGGAAGTTGCCGCTCCGATTAAAAATCCGAGACACAATCCTGTTAAAATAGCGATTATTATTTTTTCAGTTCTTTTCATAATATTAGTTTTCAATAAACATAATTGTGTGGTTTATGGGTAGACGAAGAATCGGTAATGACTTTCCGTTTTCATCTTTTTGCATTAATTCATAGTACCCTTCTCTTACTTGTACTGTTGGTACATTTAGATAATTGTCAGTCATTTGATTTCCGAAATCAACAAATGCTGTTTTGTCAGTTGTGTTAAATGTTAGTTTTATCATGGTTTAAATATATCACTTTTCAAATGAATTGTCAATTTAAATAATCCTCCATATTCATATTAAGGACTGTGTCAATGACTTCTTGCGGAACACGATACTCTTCATATTCTGAATCCTCACGCAATAATACGACAATACAACCATATAATCTAATGTTTTCGTATTTGGTTCCTTTCAACATATGTAAAAGTAACTTACCATATAAAGGTAATTGAACGTAGTAGTGACCTAATGCAGTATTTGGATACTTTTCAAAAGGTTTATACATCGGTTTGGTAAAGTTATTTGATTGAAAGTTTTTAGGCTTATTCGTTTTCCAATCGGTTATTAATAATCCGAACTCATCACCCTTCTTGTTAACCACTAACCAAATTTTGTCCGGCTGCCCCGTGTACTTTAAGTCTGGATGACCTAGCACCATTTCAGTATCAAGTAATACAACATCTCTACTCTCCATTAATTTAAGATATTTGTTACCTGCACTAACCATACTATCACTTTTTAATATTTGAGTAAAATCACAATCAAATATCGGCTGTCTTACTTCCTTATAATCCCCATACTTTTCAATAAGTTTTTTTTCCAAAATGTAATGAACCCTACTTCCCATATTGGTTGAGTAGTCACCAGCCGCAGCCCATTCCTCAATCAATTGTTGTTTAACAATTGGGTCTCCTTTTGATTTCTTTTCAGCCGCTTCGTCTGTTGGGAACTCAGGGTAAAACTTCTTTAATACTTTTGAAACCGAGGGGAATGTGTTCTTAACTTCACCATCAGTATCTTTCATATAATAAGTGTGGGTGTCCTCAATAAAGGTCAACTCCAAGTCTTTTCTTTTCTCATCCAAGATTTCTCTAATCTCTTCAGCAATTTTTTTTAAATCCATTTCTTAATAATTCATTTGATAAAAATAATCTTCAATGTTACCCCTTAGTTCGGCAACATCTTTGTCTTTCGGTAATTTTATAATTTTAACTCTCCCTCTTAACTTACCTCCATTAAGAGTGTTGTATAATTTTTTTGCGTTGTTCCAAGCATCTTCGTCCAAACATATTATAACATCTGACTTAGCCTTATTATATATCGCATCAAACAATAAATCATGAAGCACTTTCCCTAAAAGTATAACTGGGTTTGGTGTAAAGAATCCGTCAAAAACACCTTCACATATATAAATCGGTTTTTCCCAATCAATTAACTTTTCATTGAAGATGATAGTCTCTTTTGGGAACTCCGGATTTTTGTATTTGTTTTTCGTTTTAAACCAAGCCCTTGAGACAAAATAATTCATCTCGTCATCCATCCCGTATGATGGGACAATTATTCTTCCCATGTATTCCCCCTCACATGCAAATCCGATATTATACTTTTCAACCATTTGGTCGGTGATACCACGAGATTTAATATACTTTAACGCCTCCTTATGTGGGATGTGTAATGGGTTTACGTCTTTGAAAGAAATGAATTCTTTAGGTAGTTTTAACTTCGGTCTTTCTTTCTCCCTTGTTTTATATTCTTCAGGTTTGAATACGTCGTAAATTTTCTTTTGTCTTTTTGTCCCAAAAATATCAACTAATTTACCCAATACTCCGTGAGTTCCGTTTGTTTCAGAACAAGCCCAACATTTATAAACGTGTTCGTTAATATTAACCTCTAAGTTACCTTTATTTTTACCATCATCACAATAAGGACAATTAAATGATATTTGTCCTTTTGATGCATAATAGTGTTTGTCCTTACCGAACAAGTCTCTTAACATGTCAACCAAAACTTCATTTTCATCCATACCCATAAAATATAATAAAAAACTTATTTAAATCAAACTACACAAACTTTTCTTACCTTTTATATTTATATTCATATGCCAAGTTCAGGTTACATTTACGACATTACAGGTACAACACCTTTTCAGGTGTATGTCTCATTTTCAGGAGACGTTACTCAATACTATTATATAAATGAAATCGCAACTGGCGACTTACCCTACACCTTTGATTTACCAAGAGCAATACAGGACCAAACGGCGTATTGTGTTAAGATAGTTGACGGCGATGGGTGTATAATAACAGGATGCACAACAACTTAACAAATTGGGAATAATAGAATGGTATAGTTTTTCGGGGTGTTGTAGCGGTACAACATTTCAGGTAGAATCTTCTTTACCGTTATCGGCATTTACCGCAGGTTACTCTTATTATTTAGAGACGGACCAATATACAGGATGCTCAGAATTTTTAACTTCAGGTTTTAATAGAGGAGCAACAGAATATATTTTGTTTTCATCTAATACGACATCTTATTCAAGTTGTACAGCATGTAAATTAGTTTATCCTTGTGTTCCGGGTCCAACACCAACTCCAACTTCAACTCCCGCACCTTCACCGACACCAACAAGAACTGCAACCCCTACACCAACGGTAACTACCACTCAAACTGTAACACCATCTAGTACACCGACACCAACGATAACAAATACCCCAACGGTAACTAAAACACCAACTAATACACCTACTGTAACCCCAACGGTAACTAAAACACCAACCAACACTCCAACAGTTACTAATACACCAACAAATACTTCTACACCATCATTAACACCAACTAATACTCCAACAAGAACTGTAACTCCATCACCTTCAGTAACACCAACATTAACTCCAACATCAAGTAATACTCCAACACCCACACCAACTCCAAGTATAACACCAACAATAACACCATCACCAACAATAACAAAGACACCAAGACCAACTCTACAAGTTTCACCAACCACAACACCTTCAGTTAGTGTAACACCAACAATTACTCCAAGTACAACTCCATTATCTGGTTGTGTTTATCAATCATTTTGTGTTTTCACAAAGTTAACAGGGTATTCACAATACGATGGTACATATTACAACTATGGTGGATATAACGGATATGATATATTTTATGCGCCTGACGCAACGACACCATCATTTATTTATTTTGATATTACTAATTCAAGATGGGTATTATCCGAAACTAGTGGAGGTACTGCAGTATTGTTTGGACCAACTAAGACATATTCAAAATGTCCTGATTTAGATGAAACATGGTTTAACAATGTTTGCCCAACACCAACACCATCAAGTACTGATGCATGTAACACATTTGATTTTACAGCTTCTTTTGATTGTAATATAACATCAGGAGCCACACCCACCCCAACACCAACAGTCACATCAACAAGTACACCAACCCCAACTCCAACACCAACTCCAATATGTTACGGTAAGGCAGTTAGTTTTTCAGCAAGTACTTATGATTACCCATTAGAAACACCTACTCCAACACCAACACCAACAAACTTAGTGAAGGGTGTTAGTGTTACTGGCTCAAGTACAACAACAACTATTGAGACTTCTTTCACAAGCTCATTGTCTAAGGTTCTTCAAGATTGTACTGACCCATTAACTTATTATGTTTCAGAATCAGTTCCATTTAATACAGGTGCAACGTTTAGTGCAATTATTGATAACAATCCAGTTTGTGTAACTTACTTGTACGATGACCCGATTCCACCTGTAAATGTACTTAATTCAATTGAGAGTGGAAACTTGTTTGAATGTAGATTCTGTGTTCCGTCATACTCACCAACCCCAACACCTACCACGACACCAACACCAACTCCAACAACACCTCCACCTCATGTAATTGCAACATTATCAGTACCATTAGCACCTTTCTATGGTGTAGTTGACGAAAGTACTGAAACATTATATAGTATTAACTCAGGAGCAACCGTAAGTGTAATTAGTCTTTCCGCAATATCCGTAACTTCAACAATTACAGGATTTACAGCACCTAATTATGGTGGTGTGATTGACCCAATCAATAATACATTAATTGTATCTAACCACACAAGTGGAACATTAAGTGTTGTTGCATTAAGTTCTAACACTATCGTACAAACAATATCTCTTGGTGGTACAAACTTCCCGTATGGAATGTCGTTTGATTCAGTTAATAATAGAATATATGTATCAATCTATAATCAAGCACAAGTTAGATACTTTGACGTATCTTCGGGTGTACCATACACATTAGGAGGAACAATCTCAGTTCAAAACAGACCTGAGCAACCAGTATTTGTTGCTAAAAATTCAAGACTATATGTACCTTGTTCTTCAGGTGGAACTGTTTCAGTAATTAACACAATTACAAATTCAGTAATATCAACAATACCAATTGGACCTGGAGGTTTATCAGGACATTTACCAAGATTTGCAGTTTACTCTCCAAACAACGACACAGTATACGTAGCTTGTAATGGTACAGGTAATGTGATAACAATTAATCCAAATACTAACTTAACAGGTTCAACATTGTCAACAGGTTTAGGAAGTGGTGCGGCTAACACAATTGCACTTGACACTAATAGTGATAGATTATACGTAAGTAATTTATCTTTTGATAACTTAACAGTATTCAACATTAATACCAATACAATAACTAATACAATTACAATAGGTGATGGACCGAGAGGAATTGCTTATGATACAGTTTATGATAGAATGTACGTATCAGTGAACTTAGATAATGAAATTAAAGTACTAAACACATAAAAAATGAAATTATAATTATTTATTAATATGGCATATGGATTTCAAAATTGTTGTGATGGTACTGAATATTTTTACGTAAATGGTATACCTAGCTCAGTTTCTGAGTTGGAAACTTATTATATTGACACTACTGAAGGTTTAGATTTTTGTGCAACCTACGTTGAATTACCTGAACTATTTTATCAACCAAAGACTTATAACTTGGTTGGAATGACGGCTCAGACTGATTGTACTGAATGCACAACATCAAACCCTTGTCCTGATATTATAGAAGATGATATTGATAGTATTAGTTCATATATCACTACGACATCAAATGAATGTGTAGTTATTACAGAATCATTTTTAGAGGTTACTTGTGTTCAAACAACAGTACCGACATTTTTAAACCCTAATGCAGGTATAGTCTCTTTAAATATTGTAGGCGGAGTACCTCCTTACTTAATTTACAGTTCTAACACCACAACTCAATTAACAGCATCTTCTAATCCTGGTAACATACAAGTACTAGCTAATAAACCAGGAGGTACATATTCATTTGACGTTTTAGATTTTACGAATAATATAGCGTCAATTAATTGTACGTTACCATCCGCACCATCAACATTATTGTCAACATGTAACACTCAAAATATTAGTCAATTTGGGTTAAGTGACGGTAAGTTATTCTACCCATCAATACAAGGAGGAACACCTCCATATTTTGTTTATTCCGGAGCAACTTTATTAACTCAATCAAACTTCCCATTAGTTAATTTAGGACTTAATGGAAATCCCTACACTTTAACTATACAGGACAGTGGAACAGGTTCTAATTTTCAACAATATTCTTTATCCTGTACTATAACACAACCTGCTCAAGTTTTCATATACCCTAATAATCTTTGTATACAATTTGAATACTGTGGTAAAGGATTTCAACTTTCATTTACAAGTGCGGGGACAATAAATAACAGAGCAAGTTACACATTAACAAACGCATCGTCAATTGGGGTTTCTTCATCTGTTACACTATCATTTAATGGAACTAACTGGATTACATCTTCATTTACATCAACTGTACCTATAACTTTACCAAATGGATGTATAACGAATACAGTATCGTCAACATTATTTGGTCCAACAACACAATATCCGTTAGGTGCGTGGTCTGTCAATTCAAGTTCTTGGTTATACAATGACGGTGTAAATAATACAGTATTCACACTATATTCAGGAACTTGTCAAAATACTGTAATAACACCAACAATCACAACTCAAGGATATTGTTCCACAAGTCCAACACCTCAAGGAATTGCAACATTTTCTCCCGTAGTTGGCGGTTTAAGTCCATATACTTTTATAGTCGATAACAATTTAATTGGTTCAAATACTACAACATCATCTGTTGCAAACCTAACTTCAGGTTCTCACACATATACCATTACAGACCAAACAGGTAGTACTGTAACAGGTAGTTTTATAATTCCATCAACAGCAGGCGCAAATCTATCATTAAATCTTAACAAATACGATAACGCAAGTACATTTTATACTAATACAACATTAACAGGTGGTATCTCGGTTAGAAGTATATATAGAAATTTTAACATTGATGTGTCAATTTTAAATTTACCATCAAATGTTACTCTTCAGGGTTACTTTGAACTAACAATAAGAGCTCAGCTAGCAACAACTGCTCAATATTTAGACACATATGCCGGAGGTTGGTCGGATAGTTACGACGATGTGAATGTTTTTAAAAACTCAACTCCAATTAGTTCATCAATTATATCGGTATCAACTTCTGACACAGGAGCAATTACAAGATTAAATAGTAACGTGAGTCCTAATTTCATTCCCGCAAATAATAATACTTCATGTACATTCACATCAACTGTTTTTACCAGAAAACTTAAAAGAATTTTTACGGTAGGAACGTCATCATCACCATTAACGATATCAAGTTCAGACTTAATAAAATTTAATTTTGAGCCGGCATATAATTTTAGAATAAATTCAACAAATTTATGTAGACCGGGTATTACATTTCAATATAACATTAAATTCATACCTACTACACCTCAACCAAATTGTTTAATTTATAATTTTTCAACAGAATCAATAACTTCATTTAGACAAATTTCAGGAAATAATAATCCTTCCACTTTGGATACAACAAATAGAATATCATATTAAAATATTTATATAAAATGGGATACATAATAAAGAACACACAAGGTTTAATAGTCACAAGATTAACAGATACAGGTAGAAAAAAACTATCTGAAGGTAATTTTAATATTGCATATTTTCAAGTAGGTGATAGTGAAGTAAACTACAACAAAGTTTCAATCCCCTATAACAAGGCGAATTTTCAAATTTTAGAACCATCATATAATGCACAAAATTCAACAGGAATTCCATCATCAAATAAAAACGATATTAAGTATCCATTTTATTTAAGTACAACTTCAGGTATTACTTACGGTATACCATTTATGGCATCATCAGATGAATCGGTTTTTAATAAAGCAACAACATCAGGATTTTTTTCAGCGTCTACTAATTGTTATAAGATACAAACCAGTAGCGCTTACACATATAATTCACAATACGTTGTAGATTTATCAACATTTGTTGGTACCAACGGTTTCTTAACTCTTAGTTCAAACCCATGTTCGGATTCATCTACAGGAACTTTATCAGCAAATACTTATGTCACAATTTATACAATTAGTGGTAATACTTGTAATTGTGTTAATTTTAATTCACCTATTTTAACATTCAGAGTTGGTAGTTTTAACACTCTGACATCAACTTTATATTTAGACAGAGCAGTTCCTGATTTAAATTCATTAGGATTTAGCGGTTATGGAAGATGCATATTCACAACGTCAGGAATTACAGGATATGATTTACCAACACCTCAGAATTATTGGAGTGATAGTGTAATTAATTACGAATCGGTTTGTACCCCTGAGGATGGTTATGTTAGAGTGTGGAACATGAATATTCCTTGGTCTGAATCTCCAGCAGGAGTTGCTGCACCATATAGAACATATACTAATTTCCCATCAATAGATTATTTGAGTACTAAAGAATATTATGGTTATATGTCTTCAACAGGACAAAGTGCGACAACTGCGGTAACTTATTATAATTCATTTGGTGAGATGATTACAGTATTACCTGAAGAACAAAAATCAATATCAATCGTTCATTATACCAATAACGCAATTATTAATTTCTACGGAGAAAAATTTGCAACTGAAGTTTACGTTGACGGTTCCGACGGTGAAGCCAGAAATTTTTCAATAACTTTACCGTGGTTAATGTGGCATAAAAATTCATCTCCATCAACATCAGGTGAGACATTTTTTATTGACCCTCCAGGTTATTCATCTCTTGATTTATTAACGCCATACTATATCAAATCATCTAAAAATTCAGATATGAATTCTCCAGGAATTCGTTTCTACAATTTATATGACACTCACACAAATCCTGACGGTTACCCAAGTAGAGTTGGTAGAGTTTTTCCAGATGATAAAATCATAATATTTGATGACGAAGAAATCATTGCAACGATGACATATGTTGCAAACAGAAACTATACATTACCATCACCTAAATTAGGATTAATCAGTCCAGGTTCTTGTGGTGACGATTCAACTAACGGACTATTAGATAATGATAGTCAACAAATTTGGGTTAGTTACGGATTTGAAGGTGATTGGCAAGGAATGCATTGTAACTACTATCAAAATATTTTAGGTCCAATGACTGGAGTTGGTTTAACGGAACAGAATGTAACAGTTAGTTTTGGTGGAGATTTTACATATATGAATACTGGAAGTACTACAGGTTTCTCATCTAATTTGTTCTACGTTATCGCCCAAACAGGTACAACATCAATGTCTCGCCCATTAGCCGACTCATGGAAAAAGATAACCGCATTCACTTCAAATGAATTAAGTTCTTACATTGCAACTAATGGTAATATTATACCTGGAGGTATGACTGCTAAAACTTTTACAATTACTCCAACATTATATTCATCAGCCCCAACATATCAATTAAGCGAACAAATCACAATTCCATTAAATAGTAATACAACAAAATTAGGTTTTGGTGATGAAAATTTATTTTATGGGAATATCAATACAGACATACAAGCAACAATATATGAAATGAGATATCTTATTAATTTACCAAATAATCAATTTGTTAAATCATCCAACCCAACTTGGACTACTGGAAGTTTACCTTATATGAGTGAAATTGGTTTATATGATAACGATAAAAATTTATTAGTATTAGGTAAATTTCAATCGCCTCAAGTTAGAACAGGTATTCAACAAGTTGCAATTAAATTAGATTTTTAAGAATTGTTTACAATTAAGAATTATAATTTAATAATTAATTAAATTATGGCAAAAAGTATTAAAAATTCCCCAAAGATTTTGGGATTGGACGTTTCAACCAAAACAATTGGTGTCGCCCTTTTTGATTTATCCTCAAGAGATTTATTAGAGTTAACTCATATTTCTCCAAGACCAAAACCATCAAGTGACAATAAAATGGAAGAATTAATTAATAAGTCCACTTTATTTAGAAAAAAACTTGAGGAGTATAAAGGTATTGGGGTCATCAGAGTCATAATTGAAGAACCTCTATTGAATAGTAATAATGTTTACACTATTGCAACCCTACTACGTTATAACACATTAATATCTAAGGAAGTTTATGATATTTTAGGAGTTGTCCCTGAATATATATCAACGTATAATTCAAGAAAAGAAGCTTTCCCTGAATTAGTTCAAAAAAATGAAAAGGGTAAATTTGTATTGTTTGGTGGTTATCCTAAAGATTGTGATAAAAAACAAATTATTTGGGAATTGGTTGCTAAAAGAGAACCTCAGATTCAGTGGTTATATACAAGAAACAACACTCTGAAAAAAGAGAACTTTGACATGACAGATGCATATACTGTTGTCTTATCCTATCTTAATTCTAAGAATTAGAACAACTTATAAATTTAAATGTTTCACATAAATTAGAATCAACAATCTTAACAAAGATTATTGTACTACCTGTTAAACTGCTTGGTAAATCAATAACTGTCGGCCAATAAACAGGGTCATATAAAGTATCAACTAATTGACAATTATTCACATTTGAGTCACACATATATACCTCAAATGGTGGTATTCCTGAAATGTCAGTTATCGTTAAATTTATTCCCATAGTTTATATGATTTGTACCCATCCTCCAACTTTATAAATATATAACCCATCAGGACTATCCGTCTGATAAACTATTAAACCCGCAGTTGGTGATAATATTGAAGTTCTTTGGGTTTGTGTCATTCTTGGGAACAAAACACCTTGGGATGTTGAAGCGACTTCTAAAATAGCTGCGGAGCTTGATGGTGACCCAATAGATACTGTTGTTGCTGAAATTGTTGTCGCAGTTAACCCGTTTGAATTAGCGTTAAATCCTGGTGTTGATAATGTTGAACCTGATATTAATCCGTCGGCTCTAATGAATGATGTGAGTGATGTTGCGGTATTTCTACCCTCAAATAAATTTGTTACATTATCTGCAGCACCCGTCCCATTTTGAATTGATAATGCTCCTTCTGCCGAATTTGTTACTATTTCAGGTGTTGTTGAATTCTCATATGCTTGCTGTAAAGTTGTTGTTGATAGACCCCCTGTTCCTCCTAATACCTCACCAAACTTTGACACGAGATTGAATACCGCATAACTACTATTGACCAAACCACCATTACCAACCGATGCGTTTTTATTTACCGAGATTATACCAATTAATATACCATTATCTCGGTTATTACTAAAATCGGTAAATTGTTCTGTCTGTGAGCCAGCAACTGCGGCTGTTAAACTTCCATATACTTGTTGTCCCAATTGAATCCTAACAAGTCCTGTTGGGAATAAGAAAACTCTTTGGTTTGTTGAAGAGTTTGAACCCCCACCTACCGCAGTAACAACACCATTTAAGTCATAATATCCAGGTTGAATTGTTGTTGTATTACCTGATGGAATTGTGCCTCCAGTTATAGGTCCGTTTCGTGTTCTATATTGAAATGTTGTGGGAGATGTTCCTGAAATGGTAACACTATCAGGGTTTTGTTGATTTGTGAACCATCCAATACCATTACCCCATAAAACCCCTGCCGATGTATTAATATTCATATTAACACCATTCGCGGACACCAAAACACCTTGATTAATAAGTTTTAATGGCGTCCAAAGGTCACGTATTGCCGCCATTGGTGATACATCAAAATCAGTTGCATTTTGTAAATTAGTAATTGTTAATCTATCAGCATGTCCAATTCTTCCTAAATAAATATTTTCTCTTCTTTCTTGAGGTGTTGGGAAAGTTGTTTGTTGGATTAATGTTGAGGCACTACTAATAAGAATATATGTGGTAACCGCAGTGTTCAAATATGTTAAAGGTATGTTTGTCCCACCTGAATAATAAAGGTTAATAACATCAGGTAATGTTGCAAATGAATATGTATTTTTAACAATCCATCCTCTTGCCATTGCAACATTTATTGTTTGTCCCGTACCCTGAGTTATTCCAGTAAATTCATATACACCACTTGAAATGACATTACCCTCCAAGATATTTCTTTCAATATCCGTTAGTGTAAGGTTAGAATCTTCATTATTAATATTAACATAAATCTTACCTGTGGTTGTTCCTGTTTGTAAGACATATCCAATTTCATTTGTTCTGGCACTAAAAGATAATGACGATGTTGAATTAACATATCCACCAGGAATTGTGTCAGAAAGGTATAACACATCACCATTTGCAAATGTGTTGATTGTTATTCCACTTAAAATACCATTATTTAAAACTAACCCTGTACCTCCATTTGGTATGTCCTCAGCAGTAACTCCAATAGGTCTTGGACTTTGTAAGGCGTGATTATTGGTTGCCAATTTTATACTCGGTAAACCAATAGTTGTTCCAGTGATTGTGACTACTTTCCCCTTATCAATTTGAACTCCCGTACCATTATAAACTCTTGTGTAGAGTTGTTGACCCATCGCAATTGGTACTAAACTATTATCCACATCATAATAAGAAAGAGCCTTTGATACATTATCAAAGAACATTCTTCCACCTGTCTGAGATGGATTTGTTGACCCGGTTGTAAAGTCAATATAATTAACCTGTGATACTGTATTTGCAGTTACTCCACTTTGGAATATTGTTCCACCTGTTACAGTTCCTCCACTTAATGGAAGATATGCTCCTGATGTACCACCTGTACCCGTATTAAATTTGCGCCAAGTAGCGTTTGTGCTTGTATATCCGCTAACATCTTCAATAGTGGATGCGGTCCAAGCATTTATGAAATTCCTACCTTGTGGAGTATTATTTCTAACTAACGTTCCGTATTCACTAATTGTAACACAATTCGTACTTGCAGTCGCTGCAGTAAACAATGAAGTATATCCACTTATATGAAATTGGTAAACTTGGTCTTCTTCATAAACATAAACTAACATACCAAGTCTTCGTCTACCTGAAGATATATTGTCTGAAGCTAATACTAAAACATCAGGAGACCAAACATTTCCATTTCCTTTAGTAAACTCAATAGGAATAGTGTTTCCTGAATATTCAATACTTCCAGTTGTTCCTGTAGGTATAGTATAAATTAAGTCATTTAAACTATAAACCTCCATGTAACCACCAATATTATTAACACTATATCCTAACCCGTATGTATTGGATATTGGGACACTTTGTGTTGTTCCGACTTGTAGTGATGATATTGGATTTTTGTATGGAAAACTCATATTATATAATTATAAACCAACCGAACTTCCTCTAAAATATAATGGTAAATTATTGTTTAACTCAAAAGCTGAATTTGGGAAAGTTGTATAAACTCTATATGTCGTGTTTCCAATTGTGGGTCCAACATAACTAAACGAATTTGTATACATTGATGAATTCATTTTATAACTTGTAAACACATTTGGGTTAACTACCCCCAAATCAATTTCTATTTGATATTCCCCATTTGTTAAACCTGTAGGTATTAACCAAGTATACCATGATTTACTTTGTACATAATTTTCAGGGACTTGAGTTGTGATAAAATTATATTGTATCACAGGGTTACCATACTCGTCATATGTATCACTATTATTAACAATGTAATTATAAGATGCTTTTATTATTTTTGGGAACTGCCCATTTGACCACCCTGAAAAATTCACATAAGTTGACATATCAGTTTGGAAAGTAGACGCACTACTACTAGGTTGTGTTGCATTTGTAAATCCGTAAAAATTGGAACCTTGTGAATACATGTAACTTCCAATACTTGATGACCCACTATAAGGTTCAATAAACAAATAAGCTAACGGTATCTCAGGTGTAACCGATGGTGTCGGTGTCACAGTTGTGGATGGAGTAATTGTATTTGTTGGGGTAATTGATGGTGTAATAGTCGGTGTCGGTGTTATACTTGGTGTCAGAGATGTCGTCGGGGTAATTGATGGTGTAATACTTGGTGTTGGAGTAATTGATGGTGTTAATGAAACTGTTGGGGTAACTGAAGGGGTAATACTCGGTGTTGGTGTTGGTGTAACACACATATAGTTTTCAGTAAAAATACACCCTGTTGAGTCTATAATCTTAATTAATGCCTGTGGAGCAGTATCAAATTGTGAGGGTAAGTAGATAGTAACCTGAGGAGGAACATATCCTTCAATTGTTGTTGTATAAACACAGTTAAATTCGTATACGTCACATGTATAAACTTGGTACGGTGGTATCCCACTTAGATTTTGAATAACAATTTGACCCATTAATCATAAATACTTTATTATGTGTTATGTAACACATGAAGTATCGTATTCAATTCTAACTGAAACAATAATATCTTCATCCCTATAAACCTCAACCCCTCCAACACTTTGGGACTGAATTAATATAGTGTTGTCTTCGTTATTGATAATAACTGTTTCAATATAAGGAATGTTTAACAACACATACTGTAAAATTGCCGAAAACCCTGAAACTGTAGGTAAATCATCCAACGATAATGTTGTATAGAATTCCGCACTATATGTTATACCACTTAACTCAACATCACAATAAAATGTCGCACTATTTAATTTACATAAATCATGTCCTGTAGTAACGTCAATATACCCATTATATAATAAATTAGAAAAATCAGTTAAAGATGTACTATCCTCTTCTTCATTAGTATCAAATGTGAAACTTGTAGTTCTAGTTTGTGGTGGATTACAAGTAATTGATGTTTCTAAATATGCCTGACAACCATTAGTACCACTAATCGTTAAGTAATATGTACCGGCAGTTAATCCTGTTAAAAACACTCCAGTTTGTCCGTTAACATTATCACTCCATGTTAAATTAAAAGGTCCTTCTTCGTCAATGATTAATGCCGATATAGTACCTCCACTACCATTAAGACATCCAGTTGGTACTAAAATTGTTTTAAATGGCGTTAATCCTTCAACAGATATTTGTTTTTCCTGAGAACAAAAATTCTCATTATTTACGGTTACCGTATAATCCCCTTGTGTTAGAGATGAAAATGTGTACGTTGTTGCAGTCGTAAATTCAGAATATACTCCATTTGATAACGAGTATTCATACATTAAACCTGAGGTAGTTTCATTAATAACATTTACCTGTATTAACCCATCATTTGGTTGACAGTACGTACTTTGTGAAGTCACGTTGATGTCAAATGGTATGTTATTATTTATAACTATATTTGACGAGTAAGTACACGCACTTCCCGCATCAGAAATAGTCAATGTATAGGTATCAGAACTTAATGATTCAAATGTTACTGAAGGTATAAAACTAGTTTGGGTATTCGTAAATCCTGAGTTGTTAGTTAATTCAAATACATAAGGTAAAACTCCTCCATTAACTTCAACCGATATACTTCCAGTTTCAAATCCACAAGACATATCTTGTTTTGTCTCAGAAACTAATACAAAAGAATTTGGTGTTAATAATGTAAAATTATATGTTAATTTACATAACGCAACGTCAGTAATAGTTAAAGTATAATTTCCGGCATTCAATCCCGAAAATCCAAAAGTTTCACTGTAAGAAACTAATGAATCACCATTACTCAATAAATAAAAGTAAGGTCCAGTTCCTCCTGATATTTGAAAATTAACATAACCATCATAACCAGAACATGAAGGTTGACTTGGAACATAATCAACAATTGAAATCTGAGGGGCTTGGTTAACTGTTGTGGTTTTAGTGATTTGACATCCAAAACTATCAGTAACCGTAACTGAATAATTTGATGCCGCCAATCCTGTTACAAAATATTCTGAAGTCGCACTTGTAGGATTACTAGACCATAAATATGTGAATGGTGCAGTACCTGTTATTCCTGTTACATATATCTTACCGTTTTGATAAGAACATGAAGGATTATCAATCGTATGTAATCCATAATCTAACACATTTGAACTTCGTATTACAACATTTTCAGTTTCTCCGTAACATCCACCATAATCAGTATAACTACAATAATATACACCATCACTTAGACTACTAAATAAAAATTGATTTAGTGTTATAGTGTTAGTCACATATTCTTCACCATTTTTATATAAGGTAACTTCAGTTGACCCTAAATTTTCAGAAACGTTAAATATTAACGACCCGTTATCAATCCCACAAGTAGTATTAACTACATTACTAATATATGCGGTAGTTCCAGTACCAATAACAAATGATATATTATTAATAGATTCATTTCTAGGTGTTAGTGAGTTTGTTAGGTTAAAGTTATAGGTTCCCGCACTTAATCCAGTTAGTGAGTAATTACTGGTAAAGGCACTGGTGGTTAATACAGGATTATTCCAACTTATTGTATATGGACTACCGTCACCTGTTACCTGTAGATTTAACGCCCCGTTATTAGTATTGGAACAATCACCTGTCAGTATTATACTATAATTAAATGGCATTCAGTTTATGTGTATTGTTCGTTTATTGTACCAAATGTTATACTACCGATACTTCCGTTATAAGTACAATTAACATTTGATAATTTAAATGTTACCTGTCCTATGGCAGTTAATGATGGTTGTGTATTAAGAATAAAACCAACATTTGTAAAATTATAAGAGTTAATAACACTTTGTACTTGTGTTAAATAATCACTATCACTTGTTGGGAATAGATTATCCTGTGTATAAGTTATTGGTAATGTAAAGTTAAATGTTGTATTACCAATAGTAAACTCAAAGAAATACTGTCTACTAATAACCGTACTATCACTAAAGTTACCTTGTATTTGAGATAATGAAATTAAATTAATTGTATAAATTTTTGGAGAACATGGGGGTGTGATGGTACCAGCAACAACCGCCCCTGGCGTTGTTGTTGACACAATCTGACAACCTCTTTGCATTCTGTATATAAATTTTTGTCTATGAAAAATTGAATTTTCAAACTTAGTACCTGTGTTCCATATTGCAGATGCCGGCATAAACTGCTCAATAACCCTAATCCAATAATCACCAAGTCCGTTAATATATTCAATCATATTTCCATAGTTGAAGTTGTTGTTCTCAATTCCCGTATCTTCGTACATTGTACGGTACTTCCAAAAGATGGATTGTAATGTTGGGTAACCGCTAGTTTTACCATCCGATGAAAATTGTCTATTTCTAACATTTATCATGTTTTTCCAAAACCTATTATAAAATTCATAGAATGTTTTTATTTGTGGTTTTGGATTTATGTATGTTGAATCAACTCCCCCAACCTGTGGATAAGGTGATGATAAACCAGTTAATGGTATTGGGTAGTCCTCAGTTTGTGACATATACCAAACGTCGTAGACTAAAGCCTGTGCGGGATTTAAAAATATTTCAGTATTCTTAACATTTAAAGTTAACCTATCATCACTAACACTATAATACGAATCAAATAAATTATCATTATTAATACGCGAATCTGTTTCATTACTCCAACTTTTTCTATTATCTATTTGTTTTTTTAATGAAAATCCCAAATCCATATATGGGAAATCCCTATAAAAATCCAAATATTTTTGTCCGTAAGTTGACGGTTCAATTTGAGTCTGTATATCGTAATTTTGTCCTGTAAAAACACTTAAATTTTCATTAACGATTTGTGGAGCTTGATGTTGTGGTGTTGATTCAAACCAACCTTCACCTTTTTGAAAGAAGTAGTTATCATCTTCTGTTAGTTTTATTGGGTATCCATTCTCATCAACAGGAATATCGTCTCTAGTCGTACTAACCTCAATAACTGAAGTTGATGACGTAAACGCCGTATATTGATATCCTTTTAAAATATAAACATTATTTTCGTCTAATATTGGAACTTCAGGGATATAAGTACCTGATGAAATTAACGCAAATTGCTCATCAAACCTTTCCATATTAATTGGAGCGTCTGCCTTATACACATTTTCATTAAACTCTAATAATGCGTCGGGTACCCCAACAAACTCCATTAAAAAATCAATAGCCTTTCTTGTACCCTTTGATTTATATAACCAAGCAGAATTAAGTATTAAATTTCTAAAAAATTGGTCGTTTAAATCTTGTATTGTTTGACTTGTTGAGTATGCCGGAAAAGCATTTTCTGTTGTACCATAAAGTGAAGAAATGTAGTCAACATTACTAATTGGGGAAATGTTAATATTCCATCCCAATGTCTGAGCGACATTAGTTAAAAGTCCTGATGGAACATCATTTCCAATATTATAATTTATAGAATTAACATTTTTAACACCATCAATATATTGTTTAACTTCATCAAAACTTCTACCATATATTTTAAGAACCTTATCAACCTTAGAATCTGAGGTGTCAAATTCTTTAAATGCATTAGTAGTATAAAACCTTGATATTAAATCTGTTGACGAGACATCAAACTCTTCCCCAATAGTAACTAATTTAGTTAAATAACCAGTAAATTGTTCGGTTCTAATATCTATATTCCAACTACCATCAAGGGGCCAAGTTAAAGTCTGATATGATGTAAATATTGTCCCATCATTACCTTCAGTCGGTACTTGGAATGATGCAGTATATATCGGAGTGATATATCTATTTAATAAAAATTCTTGTACGTTATCTAACTCTAAATTAAAAATTTCATTTACAATAGTATCATTTGGTCTGAGTATGAAACTATAATCAACGGATATTGCCCCCCCAGTTAAATCAAATGGATTACCATTAACCCAAATAGATAAAGTTGATGCTGACATGTCATCCGTCGCAATAATAGCTTCAACGTCATAATATCCCGAGTTATAGACTAATGTATAACTTTTATACTTATCTTTGAAATTTCTATAATCAGATACTGAATATGGTAAATTACTAATATTTTCAGTCGCATTATAACTATAATCAATACCGAACGGATTTCTAAATAAAAAACAATTCAATATTAATTTAGTAACATCACTATCTTCATCATACTCAACGTCTGTTGCAGTGTACCCTGTTGTTAAGTCGTTATAATACTTTGTTGTCTCAATTGCTGCTGGAAAATAGTTTATAATCCCCAACGCAGCGGCCTCCATTCTTTTAGATAACGGACCGTAATTTGTAAAATTTAATACGTTAGTTTTATCAAAATTAGGATAGAGTTTGAAATTAGTGTTAAATATACTTTCAGATTTTTCTAAATTTGATATTTGTAAATCTTTTAACGAAATCGGTTCTGAGAAAACACCGGCTTCAAAATTTCTTACAACTCTAGCAACAACACCTTGTGAAAATTCAAAATTTGCATTAGTTAATCCTCCACCCTGTACTAATTGCAGTCCAACCAAATTATTGGCGAATGAACCATCTCCAGATGCACTTTGTGGTGGACACGCATATTTTACCATTATCCTATTATATTTTCAAAACTTTTACCGAAATCAATATTATCCCCTCTATCTTGTCTAACCTCATATAATAAGTTATTAAATTGGTCGCGGATTTCATAAAGATTGTATTGACGGTATATATTATTAGTATCGTCATATATGGTATAAATTCCATCATCCATAGACTTAGTTTGATTACCATATAAAGCAATTGCAAGTGTTGACGCATCATGCTCAACAATTTCAACTTCAACCATTGTGGGGTTAAAGAATGTGTTAGTTATAATAATATTCTGATTTGCAACCCCAATATATGGAGTAGCATTTGGTTTTGACGATGGTGATGATGATGGAGTTAGAGTACAGAACATTAGATTTGAAACACTGTCGGTGTAACTATATCTAATTGATTTGACATTAGTATTCGTTAAATTCTGTATTACAGGTTCACAAAAAAAGTTTGAGGTTATTACTCTAAAAAAATTAGGTACCTTACTTCCGTCGTCATTTAAATACTCAACTCTAAAACCAACTAATCCCTGATTAACAAATTTATTTCTATATTCTTCAGGGACTGTTTGTAAATCAATAATGATTCCTTTAACATTAGGTAGAGCACTTAATACACCACACTCATTAATTGTAGTCCTAATTTGAGCAGGTCTAATCATTAATGTGTAAATCCCAAGAGCATTAAATTGGTCTGTAGGCAATACTAAATTATAAAGTCCTCCTAAAACCTCATTAGCATTCCCCCCTGTTGCACCATTATTAAAATATGGTGTAAGGTATTGTAAAGTGTCTAATTTAGTCAAGGTGAAATTGTTACCCGCATCTCTTGATGGTGTATAATTAACAATTATCTCCACATCTTGTGGGCTGACATCCGCTAATCGTATCGTTCCGTAATTACCTGTAGCCAAAGTTTCTTAGTTTTTATTTTATTTTTATAAATAGTTTTAATCACATTTTTTAATAGTTATTGACTAATAACATTAAAAAATCCATACCCATAATTAACCAACTCATCAACAGTATCAACCTCCCCAATTCTTCTAAAGTTTTCTAAAACAGAGTTCTTACCTCTCTCAATTAATACACTTGAGAATATCTGTGGTTGGTCTATTATATTTAATAATGCCTCATTTTTTGTAATAGCACTCATAACTAAATCTGAATTAGAAAATCCCGACGAATTAATTGAAAATGTTGTGGTCCCTCCAGTAAAGTCAACATAACTAATACCATCAATTTCATAATATATGTAACCATCGGTTGTGATGTTATTAATCTTACCAGTCCCCCCTCCATCAACAGGTAACAATACATTTAATGGAAATTTATCCGGCCCATACTGAACTAAATCAAATAATCTTGATTCACTAAATCCTGAAACCACATAAGGGACATCAACAAAATTAGAGGTTACCGCCTGTGAAACTTCGGTTATTGAGTCACCAGAAAAAATATAATTATACGATGTTGGATTATCAGGGGTTAATGGGAAATTGTTAACAAAGACAACGGTACCTAAAGTATTCTCAATTGTTATACCGGTAAATGGAACTACAATTGTTTTCTTCACTTTAACAACACCCCAAGTATTTGTCTGAGTTAATGTGATTGTAAATTCTGTTTGAGATTCAACCTGATTGTAAGTGTGCATAACATAATTAGGTGAAATCAATTGACTATTAGTGGTTGTATTATCACCCCAATCAATATTATAAATTGACTCCTGAGTAAAAATTGAATTATTATCAGAAGTGTTATAAAAATAATATGTATACGGAGAAGCTGAGTTAGCACTAAAAACAAAATTAGTGATAATGTTCTGTTGTAAAATATTACCGTCAAATGTTGAGTAGTATCCAAAATCATGAGAGTCTTGAGTTAACATTATAGGTATAGTTAATCCTGTCAATAATGATGAACCGTTAGGTCCTCCGCTAAGAACCATTGATAACCCGGAATACACCCCAAAGTTAAACCCATCATAAGTTTCAGGGAAAATGTCCCCTGATAAAACCTCAGGTGATATTTTTATTTTAAAAGTTTCCATTACGATGTTGGGTTTAAATATTCATACCAAGTAATTGTTTCTTGTTCTTCGTCATTAACAATACCAGTATAGTAATATGTATAATTATTAAAATTAAAATTAACTTTATAATAAAGTTCAGAGTCAATAATTCTTTTAGTGTTACTTGACTGATTTAAAAAAGTTACAAACTCTCCAGTCTTTGAATTAAAAAATTTAGCAGTAATATATAAACTATCTAAATTTAAAATTTGGTATTCCTTAAACCAATACATAAAAAATCCTTCAGATGTGGTATTGTAATTTAAACTATATGATGGTTTCTTTAGTACGTAAGTTTTATTATTTAAAGTATATTCAAATGTATCCTGATTGTTTTGTAAAACAATTGTTAAGAAATTTTTTCTCTTAGATTGTTCCATCTTATCGTACAAATCCAATTTAAAAAAAGAATTTTTAAATGATTTGTCATCATTTTTTATATCATTAAATGAGAAATAGTTTGGATTAATATAATTCTCATCCCAAGTTCCGGTTTCGGGATTGAAAAATTTGAAAACGTGTTTAATAGACGTTATATAGGAATTCGTCGCGCTCACATAGATTGGTCTCTTTGTGAATCTAGCAATTTCATAATCTGTCGCAGAACCAACTAATTCTCGTAACACATCCTGAGAATACTCATTTACACTATCCTCTCGGTTATTATAATCCCAATCTTCAAATAAAGGTATTTGAATTTGATTATTAACACCATCTTTAAGTATTTTTATTCTATTCACAGTTATCAGTTATTATAATATTTGATGTACTACCTGTTGCAATATTGGTTCCCTCAGGAATAATTCTAAATTGGAAATTATTGTGAGGGTAGTGAGAATTATTTAGATATGGATAATCAACACCTCTATCCTCATTGTCAATAAATCCATATGTATAAATGTCTCTCCATATATATTCTTGCGTACTTTTCTTATAAAATGCGTAATTAGGTAAGTCGTTAATAATTTGTCCGTCACTTTCTTCCACATAATTTGAAAAAACTTTAATTACCATTTTATTATGTGGTTTATAATAGTAACCTAACGGATTAGTAGTTGTTGTTCCGATATTAAAAACATCAGGATTAAATGTTATCTTATGATAATGTTCTGAAATGACTATCTCATTTTGTTCCAAATCATTCCACTCACAAAAATCTCCGTCAATTTCATCACCAATATTTAAATCCGAATTATAGTAAAAAATCTTATTACTATATTCAGGAACAGAACTAGCATATGATAAAGTTTGTATTTGTGTGTTAGAGTTGACGTTACTCCTATCCCACCACCCATTTAGTTGTGGTCCTAAATTAAATTCCCATCCCTTCTTTAGAGCAGTATTAGTATTACCAATTGGTTTGTTAAACCATCCAAAATAACCACGATTTATAACCGTGAAATATAATTCAGTTATTGGTCTTTTTAAATTATCTAATAACCCATTAATATCAATATCATTTAAAAATGATATGTTATAAGATTGACTATCTTCCTTAACTGAAACTCTTGAAACTAAATTTGGAGTTAACTGTTTTGATTCAAATTTTTTAACGACTCTTAATCCATTTTTTTCAAACCCCGATTTGGTAATAACGGCATCTGTAAAATTTGTTAAAATTTTATGTTTTCTTACATAGTATTTTGACACTCCTTGAACTTCTTCCCCAATAACCCTTTTGAATGTTCCCATACCACTATTTTCTAAAATAGTACAATTATATCCAACATCATATACATTGAATATAAATTTTTTACTATTACTTAGTCCATTACCAAGACTATATACTTGGAAGTACGTAACTCCATTGCAGGTATTACTTAACTTAACATAATCCCCAACATTTAGGTTATGGTTCATCGGACAATCAAATTGTATAATTGGTTTTCCATTTAAGAATCCTCTGGTAAGATAATATGGTATACCATCAGAACAATTCCAATTATATGTTGAGCCGTTACTCATCACACATTGCATTGTCTGAGCAGTTGTTGAACTATAAGCGTAAGACAAATGAATATACCAATTGTAGTATGGTGCCAAGTTATCTGAAGCATGTAAATGAGGTCGGTCACCTCCCAGCTTAGTATATCCATTAACATTCAAATCATTTCTAATTAAAGAAAATTCATTGTATTGAGGATACCCAGCCCAAGATATTTGATTACTAACTCCATTACCGGCAGTAAGTTGTAGTTGTTTATACGTTAAAACATCAGTATAATACAACTGATTGTTAAAAGGTTTATAGGGTGTTGATGTGGTGTTACCGATAGTTAATCCACTATATGAGTTACTAAATAACCAACTAAATTTACAAGTCGGTCTGAAAATCGTACATTCATTTCTTTCAGTGTCAAATAACTGTTGTAAATTTAATGTTAGATTTTTATCGGTTTCATCATATTCTTTAATAGTATTAACTAACGGGATTTGTAATCTAAAATCCACATCGTTAGAACCCTTATATCTGAGCTCACCCTTAATTATTGATATTTGTCCTAAATCACTCAACTATTGAATTTTCATTTAAATATTTTTTTATGAATACATCTAACGCAGATTTTCCTTTAACTAACCCAAAGTAAAAATGGAATGGAGAACCTGCTATAAAATAATTACTAAAGTCACTGTTTGTTGGTATCTGATATGTCGTACCCCCAGTTGTATTAAAATTAATAATATAATTCTGAGCATAATTTGTTTTATTATTTACAATATTTGATTGGAAGTATCTACTTGTAGGATTTAACCTATCCATAGTTTGGTATCCATTACTTTGGAATTGATTTGGATATACCGGTGAAGAGCTCCCAAATTTATCAGTATACCAATCATTTTTTTGAGTACCAAAAATTGTTGTCGGTTGTAATTCTCCTGAACTATTAAAATCAGAAATTTTCCAATTATAAAAAGGAACTACTTGTGTTTTAACAGGTATTTGAGTAAAGTCATAATCATTGTTAACAGGGAATGAAGAATTTTGATTCCATATAGTTCTTCTTGGAGTAATATAATCCCTATCTTGGGTATTACCTGTAAAGAAAATTCCAAACATTGCAAACCCATCATACACTCCTTGATTACTAAATCCAAAATATACAGTATCCCCAGGATAATTTTCAGGTGAGAATTCAGTCATTCCAAACTCAGAATTAATTGACAACATCTGAGATAAATCCCCATCAACTGACTGAGGAATTAATAAGTCAAGGTTTGAAGGGTTTTTAAACCATCTTGTATTTTGGAAAAGGGATTGTACTCCTGCATCGTTATCACCTTCATTCGGGTCATCACTTTGGGGGACAATTAATTTAGATAAAGTAGGACTTGTAATCCTACTTAATATAAACATATTCATTACCTGAGTAATTCCCTGATATGTGGTAGATTTCAATCTATCCATAATATATCCATCATAGTCATCACTAAACACCAATTCTTGTGTATAAATAACTTTAGGTCCTAAATCTAATATTGTAGTCGGTGAACCAAGTAATCTTACATTACCTGTTTCATATGAATTACCAACAGGATTAGGTTTACCAATAAATTTACCATTATTAATTGTATTAGTGTCCGTCATGTATGGACTACTACGATAGTAGAATGTGTTTGAATAGTCATTAAGATATACAACATCTTTACAATACTCACTAAATGGTTGATTTGAAGTATTAAAAAATCTATTGTTTTTAAATGCGTACATGTAAAGGGCACCATTTATATATTGGTTTGAGAATGTGTGAGAAAACACATCCAAACAAACCGCCAAATTCATTTTTAATCTAGCAGCCCACTCTTTAATACTTTCAATATCAGGTCTAAAACTGTCAAATGGGGATGAAACTAAATTATAACATCCGGTACCGTACTTAAATTTAACAACATTACCATAAGACATAAGTTGTTGACAATTTGGGGATATTATCGGTACATTATTTGTAGTATCAAAACTATAACATCCTTGTAATACTGCATAATTACAATCTTGTACCGATTTTAACACCCCCTCATATTCAGGTGCCAGTAATTGATTGGATTCGGGAGGAGTGACCTCAATTTGAGTAACATTAGACAATGGTATAATTTCATTATCCGAAGAAATTTTAAAAACTGTAAAATTTGGATTTTGATGCAAAAAAGAACTATTAGCCCCAAATTTTGTCATGTTGGTTGAGCTTGGTAACCTATCAGTTCTGACAACAATGTATCTACTATCTGAGAAATTTAATGGGTACGTACTGTAAGAAATGTCTGTCGGGTCCTCAGGCGCAAAATAGTCAAAACTAAACATCTGAGAACCTCTCCTTCCATCTAAAATATCCCAATTAGTTGGTGCCCATTTATTAATATACTTCCCTGTTGGGTAAGTCGTAAATGGAAACTCTCCATCAGGATACGAAACATTAGGGCTAGTTATCAATGCATAATATTGAGTTGTTTCATGTGTAGATTCAAAAATTTCAGCCCCTTCAACTACCTCATTAGGTAAATAATTGCTTGTAAAAAATCTGTCAGTCCAAGAATATGTTGACAAGTTATATGCCGAAGATAACTCATTAAGTCCAAAATATTTATAGGGTCCAGTCCAAGCGTATATATCAGTAAAATATTTCCTATAAAAATTATTATTAGATATTGTTAAATTTTTAGTCGTTGTTGAATAGTAAGACGGTGTTGGGTAAAACCCCGTATTTACAGGTGTAGAATCTTGTCCACTAGCCCATAGACGATTATATACTTGTTCTCTATATTGGTTTAATAAACCTACAATACTATCATTTTGAGAACCCAAATCTGCCTGCCAATTTAAATTCGCATATGATTCAAAAATCGCAGGACCAACCCCCGAGTAATATTTATGCATGTGAGATTTAAATGGTTGGAAGCTGTTTTGACCTAAATTTTTATATTCAAACAAATAACTCTTATAAAAAATTGAACTTTTAGTTGTTTTGTCATACCCACCTTGTGTTGCGTCATTATTTGAAAATAGGTAGTGATTTGAAGAGCTAATTGAGTTTGACCCCACAGTTGAGTAAGATGCCTGTATTGGAATATTCATCTTAAATTGTCCCTTAATAATATACTTAACATTAGGGTCAGGAGCACTCGGCACAGTATTTTCATTCCAACTATATTGCCATTTACCAAAAAGTCGTGACAAATCAATTTTCATATCAATGCTAGGTGAATGAATATCAACCCCTCTCATCAATATTAAAATTCTTTTATTTTTATAATTTACATCTTGATTAGGTGTGACAGTACCAATATATTGATTAGTCCAAATAGGAGGTAATACACTTGTTTGATATCCCGTATCCTTAGACCACATAATAACCTGATGTTTATTTGTAAAACTATTTGATACTTCAGGATTGTTATTGTTATTAGTATTGTTTTGGTTTAAAAACATATACATATCACCATTAGATAATGCATCTTTAACTTGTAAGTATCTTCTACCTAACGTAAATGGATTATGATTATAAACTGATTTTGCCTCATATTCAGATATAGTCATACCTGTTAATACTTGGAAGTACTCTATGTCAGATGGTAATTTACCAACTCCAGTTGAACTTGCATATTCTACTTGAATTGGTCCAGGTGTTGGCCCTGAAGGAGTACTAATACTCCAAACAATATTTTGAGGAAATCCTGTAATAGTATATGTAGTAGTTTTATTCGCAGAACTTGACCCATTAGTAATAGTAGGGTCAGCATAGGATACTGATAATTGTGTTACTGACTTGGTATACCCCGTTGCTCCTGTTTGAGATGTTGTACCTTTAGTATAGTTAATATCTAAAGATTTAGTAGGGTCTTGGAATGTAATTATATCACCTGAAACTAAATCGACCTCATCACTATCTAAAACTAAAACCAACACATTATCAAAATGATTAAATTGAGTATTATCATTTGGTAAATTATTATTTGGTTGCCATTTAACTTTAATCTGATTCCATCCAGTATAATATATTTGCTGTCCATTATATAGAAAACTTTTTTCAAAAAATTTATCTTTAGTATTAAACAAATTGTACAACGCCCCCATGTTTAACTGAGGTGACATTATAATACTATCAGCACCTCTAACCTCATCAAAAAAGTAAGTCCATGGTGTATTTGTTGACTCTTTTAGTTCAGGGTCATCGTTACCTGTTAATACTAAATTTGCAGTTTTTTGCCAATAATCTTTGGTAATATTGTTTATTTGTACAAATTGATTAATTGGGTTTTCTCCGACTTGCTGTATATTAGCCTCCGTAGTCGCTGAAACTTCTGTAAAATTAAAACTACTTGAATTTGTCACATCAAAAAGTATCGCAGTCTGTCCATACGAACCTGTTAATAATGGAGTGGCAACTACAACATTAGAAATGTTACATCTACATCTCTCACACCCATCTTCAGTATAAATTACTAATGGTAATCCAATATTTAAAAAAGGGTTATCGGGTCTATCTATTGGTTCCCAATCAGGACAATTAATAGTACCAACCCAATTTGGTACAAATTGATTTATTTTATTACAAATTTTTACTATTGTCTCTCGTATTCTATTAATAATATTATCAATAACAGGCAATATATTATCATAGACCCAAGCCAAGACATGTACAACGGCAACAATCGCAAATAATAAATACGGTAAAACAGACACAACAAAAGACACAAAGAACCAAAGAAAATTTAATCGGAAATGTGAATCGTTAGTTGGAAACTTATTATAGTTACCCTCACAAGTACTGTCTTGAATATATTTTATTTGAGTAGTATTCCACACAAATCTACTAGTTTGGAACCTATCAATTAAATTACTCACAGTATAAACTTTATTGTAAGACATATCATAAAAAGTATCCTTACAATCTATTGCATCTTGGTAATTTGCATAATCATTCCAATCTAAACTAAATGCGTAAGAACCCTCAGCTAAAAACTTCTGTAATGGTATAGTAATGTAATTAATTATTATTGGTTCATTGACATCCTCAACTTCAAATGTGAATTGATATGGAAAATTTGACGGTCTTAAATTCTTACCGTAGTAAACCATACCATTATTTAAAATCTTATAGTTAGTAACATTTTTAACAGATAAAATTCTAACAATAACCGCACTACTAACACTTTTAGACCAAGTTGTCACACCAACACTTAATTGTTGTGTACTTTCAGTTTCAGAATATGTTTTCTTAATTGGGTCCTCAGTTTCATCATACCACCCATATTCTTTAATATTAGGAACTAAGTAATACGCTCTTTTAATCTCTTCAGAAAGTTTTGTGGACTGTTGCCACTTAACTTTAAATCTATATTTTCCTCTCGTAGGTATTCCTATATTAGGATTATAACTAATTTTTTGGTTACCATATTCATCAGTATAAACATAGTCTAAGTTCATCGGGACTTCTGTCACCCAAACTCCATTCTCGTCAATTACTTTACCTCCATTATCCAATTTAAATTCCTCAATAATCGGTAACCCATTTTCATCCAATAATTCAGTTTGTCTAATTGATTCAATACTTCCAGGACCAGGGATTAAATCACATAGATTACCCATTTTAACCGAACTTTTACATTTGTTTTGACCTACAATACCTAAAAATTTTGAGTATCCGATTTTTTGAGTATCATTAGTTGAAAACATTGACCCCATAAAAACTGAAGTAGGTTCAATCTTAATTGCTGCTTCGTTAGTTAAATCAAAATCTGACCTGTAGATATTGTAGTTACAAATTTCAGCTTCTCCGAAAAAAGGTGAAACAGTTATAGTTCTTCTTAAACTTACAATTTGAGGTAACTCATCAAAATTAGTTGATGTTTTAAATAAATCTCCATCAACCTGAGACTCAATAGCCCTACCCATTCTAATCAAATCTTGGGGGGTTTGTGAGAATGGTCCAATATCAGATAGGTCAACCTGCATGAATAATTCATGGTTCCCAACAGGAACACCAAATATCATATAGTCACCTGAATCATTCGTTTGAACTGTAAACTTATAATATTTGTCATAAACTTCAATTACATTTTTATCAATTAAAACGTCACTTCTATCAGGAAAAGTACCAACAGGTACGTGTCCGCTATGTGAAGATGTGTACGGTAAAAGGTTATATCTATATCCATCATCATTTACATCTTGTAAAGTTTTATATGGATATAACGTAGATATAATATCATTGTATAAATCTTCCTCCTCTAAGGGTATGAAAATAGAAACTTTTGCATTAGGGATACCAAATCCATTATTGGCAAATACACGACCACAAACAACTCCAAAATCAGAACAATTCCTCGTGTATATTTCATCAGGAGTGACAGTTAACGATAATACTTCAAGCGTATCAAAATTTTGTTCTAATTTAACTTGTAAATTTCTATCTTCGTTAAGGTTTGTTCGTATTCTAAAAGATTTCGGCATTGTTTTTTTTTATAAATAGTTTATTCACTATTTTGAAAAAATAAATGCTCGTCTAATTTTACTATGAAATATTCACAGTTTGAGAATTGATAGTCCTAACCAATATATCAACATTAGGATATCTTACTTGGAATATCTGATTTGGTTCAGAATATACTGTATCATTAACCAAACTTATTTGTTTAGTAACATCATTTGAATAACTTTGTGATGTTTCAGATGATGAATATAATCCACCTACTTTATTAAAGACTGAGACATTGGATACCGATAATACTCCGTTTAATGATTGTATGAGTCTTTTAATTTCTGAAACATATAATGGTTGCCCCATTTCTCTGTTGGTGGGTTCCATGAAGTTTGTAACTGTGTTTATCACATCGGTAATTACAACTCCTTGGTTTTGGCTTGAATCCAAAACTATTGATATGTCAAAAGATAAATCAATAACATTCGCAGCCCCTACTACAACATAATCATTAATCATTCTGTAGTTTGATAAGTAAGATGCCACATTATCCAATAAAGTTTGTGAGACAACATCACTTAAATTACCTAAACTATCATAAGTTAATAATGTGACATTAATTTTGTTATCACTCTCAAGTATCGCAACTTTAGCTGGTGCACCAAATTGAGAAGGCATTTTTCTTAAAATTGACTCGTAATCATTTATTGTAACCGCTCTATTCTGAGAAGAGAAATTAAATCCAACTAAATTTCTAACCTCTTCAACTGTCGGTAAGTTAGCACCTCCGATAGCTGGGAAAGGATTAGTACAATTTAAAGAACTTATTACCGAAGTATTAATAGTCTGAGACGCACCGTTAACTTCAAAGTTAACTTGTCCGATTTGGTTAATAACATTTACACCCAAATTAGTACCTAAACCACCTCCAATTCTGTATTGTACAAATAAAGTACTATTAACAGGTATTGTTGACCCGAGTGAGTAATTATTTTGATATTTAGATAAATCCAAAGGTTGACCGCTTCTAGCGAAATCTCGTAAAATTTCATCCGTTGATTGACTACCACCACCAAAAGTCATTTTTAAAAATCCTTCAGGTGTATATTCAGTGATAAATCTATTATTTGTCTGAACGTATCTACCAACTTTTAACCCAGGGTTATCTGATGACCTTGTTGGGTCCTCAATAAAAATTCTATCCTGTGCCAAAGCGTCAACTTCGTACCATCTATTATTAGCAGATAGAAATTCTTGAGCCGAGGGTACATTAGCATAATTGGTACCAGGTTTAACAATAACACTAGTCACACCTATTACATTTTTTTCAGGTAAGAATAATTCAAAGAAAGGTCTGGAGTCATTAGTATTAATTACCCTTCTAAACACTTTCGTTATCCCATTAACAACCGGTTCTCTTTTAATAATGGTATAATTTATTAAATTGTTGTTAGAGTCTCTATTTGGTATTACTAATCTTGGGGTTACTCCATCGTTACTAAATGCCGATGCGAAGTCAATGTCATATATGTTTTCAAAAACCTGTCCCGCCCCAACAAATTGTGAACCTCTTCTTAACTTACCACAATACGTATTATCAGGTTGGTCCCCAAATGCTGGTACCGTTATACTAAAATCACAAATTGCAACTGAGGGTCTTAATCCCGGAATCTTTAAACCATAAGTTCTTGCAATGTTATATATTGAAGAACGTTGTTGAGCGTATTGTAATACAGTTTCTTGTAACGCTCTGTCTATGTTATAATTTAAGTTATCGGCAACCGCCGCGTTCATATCCAAAAATACAGAAAACACCGAAGCGTCATTTGCGTTTTGAATTAATTCAGGATAATAACTTTTTACGTAATTAATAAGTTCACTACGAATATTTTGAAAGTCCCTTACAGTATATGATATTTGTTTTGCCATTTTATATATTGATGATTACAAAGTCTTTAGAGTTAAAAACATCGTTTGTTATTGTGTATTCAACTTTAACCTTAGCAGTATACTCTTTAGTCCCTCTACCAGGTAAAAGATAAACTCTTGGGTCCAAATCAGGATTTGTGTTTGCAGCAATTGGGTCCTCTTCTAACTCAACTAAAGGGGTTATTGATATACTATTAATTAGTAAATTAGGTATGTATTTCTCAACGGAGTCTTTAATGTCTGATTCAATATCATTAAATGTTGGTCCGTCTAATGGTTCAAATATAAATTCATAAATACGTGTTCCAAAATCAGGTAAAAAATATCTACTTCCTTTTCTAGTTAAAAGCAAATGAATCAAATTACTTCTTATCTCATCATTTGTAGTTTCAGATAAGGAAAGGTATTTACCAGTTTTAGAATCTAAAAAAGGAAAATTTATACCGTATGTTATACCATTTGCCATATGATATAAATATAATGTCGCGATATTTTAACTAAATAGCGTATAAAATAAAAAAAATACCTATCTAAGGATTAAATTAATACCACAATTTTACCATTAATAGTTTTCGGTATTCCATTATCGTATTCAAATTCCACAAATTCTTGTTTTAACAAATATTCAGTTATGTAATCATTGATGGGATAATAACTCAAACAATCAACAATTGGTTTTTCTTTTGAGTTGTACTTATAATACCCAACCTCATAATCCCATATCGTCAATGAATTTTTTGTGGGACTTTTTGTAAGAAGATTTACTTTCGTCATTAGAATCTGTTGTATATTGCCAATTCCAATATAGTTCCTTGTTTGGTTCAAATCCATAGAATTTATGAACTTCCATTTGGGTTTCGGTAACATTCTCACCATTCCAGTTTTGACCAACACAAATAAAACCTGTCTCAATACCTTCGACTATATTCTTTTCACCTAAAGTAGTGTGTCTACTTTCAATCCAATTCAATCTTTCTATAAGATTTTGATAGAACATGTTAGCCTGTCCCCACCTTACCGAACTAAAGAATATTACTGCATCAGACTCAAAAAGTTCTTTAGAAACTTTCCATAGTTCGTCAGTTTTATTATTTAAACTTGCCCAACATCTGTGATGTCCTGAAGGGTTTTTTTTATCATCTTTAAGTAAAGATTTTAAGATACCACAACTATTACCTTCTTTTCTTGACACATTACCTTCACAAGGAAAAATCTTGAGTTCTGAAACATCCATAAAAACTGATTTATCCCCAAGTTCTTCATTCAGGTACATAGCGATTAGTTTTGATTTAGGAACATCAATTTGTTTAGGGTCCCAATTAAACCTATTTGAACAACTTAACAATAAAACTTTTTTCTTGTTTTTTAAAATGTCTAAAGTTTGTTTTAGTTTCTTAGCACCATCATCTTGGACTAATTCTTCCAAAAGCATCATTTTTCTTATTTTTTCAATTTCTTCCTGAATAATATTAGACATACCGATAAATAGTTTATAAACAAAAAAAATCCCGACCTAGCTCGGGATAACACATCGGATGTTTTAAAAGTTTAAGATGAACAACCAAAACAATCAAAATCACTATTCTCAGGTTTTGGTGGTAAGTTCATATAACTGTAATCTACCTTTGGTGGTTCAGGAGTTGGTTTTGGTTTGTTAATTTTTGAAATATCAACTGCCAAGTGTTTCGCTCCTGTTGAGATTGCCTTTGTTCTAACGTAATAACAAAGTGTTTTTAATCCCTTTTCCCATCCATAGAAATGTGATGATGAAATCTTTGACAACGTTGGGTTACCCATATAGATGTTCATTGATTGTGATTGGTCAATAAATGGTGCTCTATCTGCCGCCATTTCAATCAATGCCTTTTGTGAGATTTCCCAAATTGTTTTATACTTATTAATCAAATGTTCAATTCTTTTAACCTTTGAGTTGTATTTTTTATCTTCCAAATCAAGGTAATTGTTGAAGTTAATATTTTGAATTGACCCTTCGTTAATAATGATTTCATTCTTCAAATCTTCAGACCAAATTCCAATCTTTTCAAAATCACTAATCAAATACTTGTTAACAATCATAATCTCTCCACCGACTACACGTCTGTTAAAGATTGCTGAGTGAGCTGGTTCTGTCATTTCATATGAACCTGTAATCTTTGCTGAAGACGCCACAGGCATTTGAGCCGTGAATAATGAGTTACAAACTCCATACTTACTAACATTCTGTTTAAGAATTCCCCAAGGCCATCTTGATGATAACTCATCTTCTTTCAATCCCCACATATCAAATTGGAATACTCCTTGTGACATTGGTGACCCTTCAAAGTGAGCGTATGGTTCATACTTACCATCCATACACAATCTGTTACTTTCAGTGATTGCTGCGAAATAGATTGTTTCAAAAATCTCTTTATTCAACTTACGAGCCTCTTCAGATGTGAATATGTAGTCCATCAAGTAGAATACATCCGCAAGTCCTTGTGTTCCAATAGCAATTGCTCTTTGTTCCAATCCACCCTTACGTCCCTTTTCAGTTGAGTAGTTATTGATGTTAACAACTTTGTTCAACGCTCTTACAACCTTACGTGTCTCTTCATATAACCCTTGGAAATCAAACTCACCATCTTTTACATAGTTTTTTAACACCATAGATGAAAGAGTACAGATTGCAGTTGTATTCTCGTCAGTATATTGGTAAATCTCATTACAAAGATTTGATTGTTTAATTACACCAATATTCTGATGATTTGTCTTTTTGTTAGCATTGTCTTTAGAACAAAGATATGGGACACCCGTTTCAATTTGAGATTCAATAATCTTATTCCAAATTTCTTGAGCCTTAACTTTCTTACCAAGACCTAACTCAACTGCTTTATTGTAATTAGATTCATACTCATCACCATAAGACTCTTGTAATGGTTTGATACCCGCTTTAACAATATCGTTAGGGCAGAACAAATACCAATCGTCATTGTTCTTAACCGCATTCATAAAGTTGTCAGGAATCCAAAGTGCCGTGAACAAATCACGAGCTCTTAATTCCTCAGCACCTGTGTTCTTTTTAATATCCAATAAATCAAAGATATCTTTATGCCAAGGTTCCAAGTAAATTGCCGCAGAACCAGGTCTACGTCCTTGTTGGTTAAAGAAACGAAGTGACTCGTTAACAATCTTTAAGTATTTCAAAAGACCACCCGCATATCCACCTGATGATGTAATACGACTCTCCTTACTACGAATGTTAGACATTGATAGTCCGATACCCGCAGCATCTGATGAATAGGTTGAGATGTCTCTCATCGTATTTAACAAACCTTCACGAGAATCCGAATCATTGTAATGAAGAACACAAGACGCCAATTGTGGAACCTTTGTACCCGCATTAATCATAATTGGAGTTGCCGGTGAAATTCTTTGGGTTGACAAAGCTTGGTAATATTCCATAGCTTCTTCAAATGTATTGGTCACCCAAAGAGCAACTCTCATATACATATGTTGAGGTCTTTCAACAACCTTACCATCAGGTAATTTCAACAAGTACATTTCAGCAAGTGACCTCCAAGCGAAATAGTCAAAGTTATAATCATTATCGTGATTAATAACTTCATCAATCTTGTCAGGACCATAAGATTCAACAATCTCCATTAGTTCATTACTTACAATACCATCAACGTGTAAGGTGTGCATTGTATTTGAAAAACTTGGGTCTGTTTCTTTATGGTAAGATGAAATTGCGACCGATGATGCTAAACGAGAATAGTCGTGATGACTACCTGTAAAAGCCGCGGCAATTTCATAAATCAACTTGTCCAAATCTTTAGTAGTAATAACCCCTTCAGTTGGAACTGATGTGATTACTTTGATAAAGATTTCGTCAGAATTAACACTCAACCCTTTGGAAGCTCTCTTAATTCTTTGATAAATTTTTTGTGGGTTAAAGGACGCATCGTCCCCACCACGTTTTTTAATTCTTAATGACATCATAGTTTAAAAAGATAGTAAATTAAAAGTCATCAGTAAAGGAGAGAGTCTCATTTAACTTAGCTTTTTGATATTCAACTGTACGTGACTCAAAGAAATTACCTTTTGTCTCAACGGCAATTTGTTCCATGAATTTGAATGGTTGTTCTACATTAAATTGTTTTTTACAACCAAACTTAACCAATAATCCATCAACCACAAACTCAAGATATTGTTTCATAAGATTTGAGTTCATTCCAATAAGAGAAACAGGTAGTGATTCTGTGATAAATTCTTTTTCAATCTCAAGTGCTGACAATAAAATCTCTTTAATTCTCTTCTCACTTGGTTTGTCTTCAACGTGATTATTCAACAAATGAATTGCGAAATCACAATGTAAGTTTTCATCTTTAAAGATTAAAGAATTAGCATTACACAAACCTTGCATAATACCACGAGACTTTAACCAAAAGATTGAACAAAATGACCCTGAAAAGAAAATACCTTCAACTGCTGCAAATGCTACTAATCTTTCTTGGAAAGACGCATTCTCAATCCAATCCAAAGCCCATTTAGCCTTCTTTTGAACTGCTGGAAGATTATCTAATGCTGTGAAACACTTTTGTTTTTCTTCCTCGTTTGACACGTATGTATCAATCAATAATGAATACATTAAACTATGAATGTTTTCCATAGCAAGTTGCATCCCGTAGAAAAATTTAGCCTCAGGGTATTGAACTTCACGATAGAAGTTCTCCGCTAAATTCTCATTTACGATACCATCAGAAGCCGCAAAAAATGATAAAATATTTTTAATAAAATATTGTTCATTCTCTGATAAATTCTCCCAATCTCTAATGTCTCCACTTAAATCAATTTCTTCTGCGGTCCAAAATGCCGCTTGATGCATTTTATAATATTCCCATATATCATTATACTGAATAGGGAATATCACAAATCTGTTAGGGTTTTCTACTAATATTTTTTCCATGTTTTTTTGTTTGTTATATTTTAATAATTATGCCTGTTGTTGTTTTCTTTTCTCCATAATTTCTTTAATTCTATTCTTATTTCTTTCTTCTTTTTGTTCTTCAAGACCTAAGAATGTTGTGGTACTTTCTGTATCAATTTCTAACATTTCATTGTTAAATTTACAGTTTTCAAAAACAACCCCATCTTTACCAATACGAGATTTTGTAATTGCAATTGTTGCGAGATTCAACTCTTTTTGTTGTAGTGATTTAGCTACGGTGATAATCACGTGACCTACCTGAGCTTTCTTAATAGAACCACCCATTTGGTCTGTAGTCACTACATCAGATGAGATTGAACTTCTATTACCTTGTGTTGCCGTCCAACCAACAATATCTAATTCATGACACATCGCCTCAAAAGCTCTCATAACTGAACCCTCAGATTTCCATTCGTCCTCTAACGCCTTTTCAGGTGTTACACAGTCAATATAATCCAAAATAATCATATCAATTCTTGTACCGTCAGCAATCATTTTACGAATTTGATTTTTAATCTGACCCATTGTCAATGTATCCGATGGTAACTTTTTGAGAATTAATTTATTTGACATTGTCTCCTTAATTTCGTCAATCTTTTTAAACACCACATCTTTGTGATTACTTAAATCATCAGGAGCAATACCTGTCCAACATGTGAAATGTTTTCTTTGGATAACTTTTTTGTTGTCTTCAAAAAATACTTGTAACACATTAAATCCAAGGTTAAATGCATGATTCGCAATTTTGGTAGTTAGAGTTGATTTACCAACTCCTGTCGGAGCAAGTATTACCCCAATCTCACCCTTCGCCAATCCACCTTTAAGTAAGTTGTCAATACCAGGTATCCCCATAGGTATTGGATGTCTGTAATCTTCCGCTAATACATCGTCTAAGTTTTCAAACACTTCACCAGTCCCTCTATCAACATTACCAACTTGTAATGCTTCACGAACCATCTCTTCTAATGTGTCATAATTCTCAAATTCTCCGTGGTCAATGATTTTTTTAGCCTTATCCATCACCTTCTGTAACTCTTGTTGTTTACAGAATTTTAAAGCCTTTTCTTGAACGAATTGTGAACCGCTATCATCAACATTTTTAATCTCAGAAATTGTATCAAGAGTTATCTTTAACAATAACTCTTGAGCAATTTCACTTTTAGCAACTTGGTTTAAAGTATCAAAACTTGGCGAATGCTCAAACTTTAGATAATACTCTTTAACCATTTGAACAATAAGTTTAAAGTATTTGTTTTCAAAATAGGACGGTTCTAAAACCTCAACGATGGAATGAGCAAAATCTTTGTCAACTATAATTTGATTCAATAATTGTAACTGAAATTCGTTACCTAAGTATTCAAAATTTTTGTCCGCCATAATTCCTTTTTTTAATTAAATATCTTAAACTAGTGAGTAACCCATATAAAACTGTGTTAACTTTTTTGAAGATAACACCTCAGTCAAACCAAACAAAATGTTCTTTAAATATGGACGTACATCAACGGTATATCTAACTTTTGGTGGGTATAATTTAGCGTCAAAAGTGTAATGACACAATAGGTTCTCCCCATTTCTAACAAAGATATTAAACGTTTCAGGACCATCAGTGAATGATGTATTTAAAATATCCGGGTCTTCAGTGATTTGGTATTGATTGTCCAACATATACCCCAAAGTTTTCATTTTGAAGTCTTGTTTTAAATCATCTACAAACCCCATCATTAGGTCTGTCATTTCAACAGAACGGTGAGCCTTTGGGTTATACCCTTTCACGTTGAAAAATCTTTGAACAATAAAATTGTTGTTCACTGTCATCAGAAACTCAAGTTTCGTAATGTCTTGTTGTTCTCTCATAATTTAATTTACTTTTTGTTTTTGTTTTTTTCTTTTCTTGTTAATTTCATAAATGGTTTTAAAAAATACGTCCATGAATCATCCCCTTTTGGTAGGTACTTAAAAAGTCCATCGTCAACCATGTAACGAATTACATTCTTATAACTTCTACCCTCTTGTTCTAATGTTTCATTGACGATTTGGGATATTTCTTCTTTGTCCTCGTCTTTCAATAGTGGATTAGATAAATCCACAATTTGTTCGTTTACTACATAATATTCGTTTTCAAAAATACCTGACTTTGTTTTTCCTGTTAGTAAATTCTTTAGAGTCTGATTGTCTTTTTGCTCTTTCAAAAGTTCTTCAGCTCTTGTTAAAATATCGGTATAAGATATCGGTTTTTCAAGTATCTCAGGAAAAAATTTAACCAATGTCTTTTCTCCCAAAAGATAAATCCCATCAATGTTATCACTCTTATCACCAGTCATAATCTTTAATGTTTTAACATTATAGTGTGGGAAGGAAAAGTTATCAAATTTAATATTATCACCATTTCTAAATGTCTCTCTTAAAGATGGCGAATATACGGATACTTTTTCAGAAATCAGTTGTGTTAAATCTCTATCTGATGAAAAAATTAATTTTTCTTCGTTTTCAGATACTTGACAGTAGTAAGCAATTAAATCATCGGCTTCTCGTCCTGAGATTTCAATTTGTCTTACATAGATTTCCTCAAGATATTGTTTGATACGATTTTTTTGATTTAGGTAGGACATGAAGATTGCGTCCTCCATAACTAACTTTCGGTTTTGTTTATATTTGGGGTAAAGAACTCCACGAATACTTGTGGAGTCCTCACCATCCCAAAATACAACTACCTTATCTAAATTTTGTTCATCAATAAACTTTCGTAAAGTATTAATGAAGTGATAAATTGCTCCGATATGCTCTCCGTTGTGAAAGTAATCTTTCACCCCGTGAAACCCAATCTTCATCAAATTATTTCCGTCTACAAGGAGAGTTTTCTTCACAAACTATTAATTAAAATGGTTCGTTTTCGTTTGCAAAAGTTTCTTCAGTTTCATCAAGAGTAATCTCTCCTGTCCCTGAAAGAATAGCGTTCCAATACTGAGAATACTCTTTTTTGTATTTTTCAAGAGCGTCTTTATCGTCAGCAATGTAACCTTGTGGGGTTGCGATAATCTTACCGTCTTTATACCCTAATCCGTTAATATGGTTCTTTAAAACTGATATCTTTGTTCTGATAGCATAAGATACCGTTCTACCATTTTTAGTTGCCGTAATGTGATTAATACCAGCATTTTTCTGATTGCCAAACAAGAATACAAGAGCTGATGCTAACCAAAGAGCTTCACCACCTTTCGCCTTAATTGTTGGTTGTCCGAATGGATTGTCAGGTAATTCAACCCAAGGTTGATTAACTACCACCATTGTGTTTGTATATGGATAATCTTCCTTACGTGATTTGGTAATACGAGCTTGGATACCCATACCAATCTTATCCGCCAATACAGATGCGTTATGTTGTTTACCACCTTTACCGTCAAATGTCATCTTACAAGGAACTGAACCAACTGAATCCCAAAGGAAGCAAAGAGAATAAGGAATGTTACCTTTTTCTTGTTCGTCTAATAGTTCGTTGATGTAATCTGTAACTTGTTCAATGTAGTCAAAGTTATCGTTGAAGATAAATTGTCCGTCCCATTCACCTTCATTCATTTCAGCCTTAAGACCAAGTTCTACTGCGTGGTCCCAGCTCCATTTTTTCTCGGTGATAATGAAAACAGGCAAATGCCCCTTCTGCTGAGCAGACACAGCGGCTTTGACAAGCGCGGTCGTTTTTGAAGAGTTCGAATGACCGAGGAACATGTTGATGTTACCCAAAGCAGGACCAGGTAAACCGCAACTATTATGGAAAGCTTCACCGACTTCATAAAAGTCTGTTTCTTTATATTTTGTTTTTGTGGAGTATTTGTTCTTGATTGCATCAAGTGAGAATTCTTTTTTCTTTATCGCCATAAATGTCTATGCGTTTAAATTGTTTGTATTGAAATAAAATAGTAAAAGATGGACACTTTGTCTATATCAGTGCCCATCTTTTTATAAATTAGAATGGTAAATCACCATCAGGTTCGTCACCTGCCTGTGGGTCAACATATGATGCTCCACCGATAGTACTTTCTTCAGATGAACTATCACCATAAACATATTTACCTAAATCTGATGACCATCTTGGAGTCTCCCCACGAGCAATTGCTTCCAAATACTCAACAGGTTTTTTAGAGTAAACGTCTGCCCAAGTAAGTGGGTCTTCAGTCCAAGCTTTAGCTGTTTCAGATTCTGTGTGAACAGGTGATGGGTCGTCATGCATTACAGTCTGAATAACTGTGTAAGTAGCACCTTTAGGAGTTTTTGCTTTAGCCAACTCAATGATTAAATCACGTCCGTTAACAGGGTCAGTGATATCACCTTTAGCTTTCCAAATTGGAATGATTTTGTCTAAGATACCTTCGTTTTTGTAGTTATGTTTGAATCTCCAAAACTTAACTCCATCCGCTTCGTTATCTCGGTCAATAACCTTAACGATGTAAAACTTACGAGGTTTGTATGCCTTAGCAAGTTCCTTATCAGATTCTTTACCCGTAGACATCAATTCGTCATGAATCTCGGTAAGAGGTGAACGCTCATTGTCGTTTTTACCTGGGTCATAGATTTTATTCCATTTACCCTCAACTTGAACCTCATGATACCACACCTCTTTAAAAGGAGATGAACCGTCAGGAGTTGGTAAAATACGAAGACGTTTTTGTCCCGATGTTTCATTTTGCGTTAGAATTGCCGCAAAATACTTTTTCATTCTGTCTTCTTGAGACATCTTGTTAGCTCCGTTTGAGCCACCTTTCGCTTTTTCATACTGAGCGAGAACAGCATCTAGTGAATTTGTCGCCATGATATATAAATTAATAGTTAATAAACAAGTATAAGTGTGTCAGCCGTAAATGTCAAATAGTACTTTTAGAACTTCAGTGGTTTGAAAGCGTTGTCGCTATTCATAGTGTAGTCATTAAAAGTGTTTTTGATTTCAGATGGTGAATAATCTTCAACATCGTCAGTCGTTAAAACATATTCATTTTTTCCAGTCTTTTCAATATCTTCAGACTTATCCGTAAAGAAATCAGTCAATTTTTGATTAAATGGACCTGAATCTAAACTTCTAAGTTCAAGTTTTTCTTGTGGTGTCTTCTCTCTATATTTTTCAATCTTAGCTTCAATACTATTCAATTTTTCAAAAACTGAATTCATTTCACCTAATTTACTTTCTAATGATGAAAGTTGTGTGAATAAATTATTAAAGTATTCTTCTTGCTTTGATTCAATATTTTTCTGAGATGTTACTAAATCAGTAATATCTAATTCTTCACTACCACTTTCTTCTGTTCCCTCATCCCCAATCTTTTCAACTTCAGCATCCGCTTCAACATCAATAACTTCAGGTTCAGTCGCAGCTGGTTCGGTTGTAGGTGCGGGTGTTTCCGCCGCAGCATCCGCAGGTGGTGGAGGTGGTGGGGTATCACCAGTGTCAGGTGCTGGCAATTCAGTTGCCTCTTGTTCTAAGATATATTTGTTAATTTTATTATATCTTGTGATTTCTTCAATAATTCTTTCTGAAATTGCCATTTTAATTACCCGTTTAAAAGTTGCTTGAAACCGTTTTTAGTTTCAACATTTATTTTTTTATTTGAGAACATAGTATTATCTACTCTTTCAATTAGTCCGTCTTTCATTCTTACAGTGTAACAATCACCTGTATCTAAATCACAAACTTCTTTGAAACCGTTTCCTTTATCAGTTTCAGTTATTCTGGTATTTTTACCCAAATATCTATCTAATAAATCTTTTGTTGTCATAATTTCTTTTATTATAAATATATTAATTAATGAAAAAGGTTATAATTCTTTCTTACAATACTTCTAAGGTACTCAACATCGTCAGGATATGTCGCTAAAAACTTATCATAAACATCACTATCTTTGACAAATTTATCATACGGGAAATACTTAATGTATGCTTCAACAAATTTATTAGCTAAACTCTGAGCATCTCCAAAATTATCTCCAATAACTTGTAAGAACGAATTTACGTATTTTGAATCAGAAAACTTTATTGAGTCTTCTAAATTTTTAAAAATAGCAATTGGTACCTGTTCGTTTTTCTTATTTACCACACACAAATATCCGTTAAATAAGTAATCCTTTAGGTTACCTCCAAACTTAGTCGGAACGTCTAAACTAACCTCCGCATAGTTAAACCATATTCCTTTGAACGAATTTCCGTTCCAAGAACCAATTGCAAATAAGTTGTAAATAATTTCTTGTTTTAATTTTGAAATGTTTAACTGTGTCATTCCACTTATTATTTCCTCTTTCGTACTAACAGTTTCGTTAGGATTTATCAATGGGAATTTAGAGTAAGCTGTTGGTGTTGGTTTACAAGTTTGTATGGATGATACAGGTTTGTTACCGGCAACATTAACCGCAGTTGATGCGTTATTTGTTATAGTATTTGTGTTTGGTAACGTTTGTAATGATTGTTCCTGACTTGTCTGAGATTTTATATTACTAATAATTTGTTTGTTAATTGATTGTAAAACATTATCAATTGTTGGGAATGTCGTAGTTTTAACTCTTACCCCTGAAAAAGTTGTCTTAAATGAATCAGGTGTCACCACATGGCTAACTTCTTGTATTTGGTAGGTACCTGCAAATAATGGTACCCCTCTTAATGCAAAAAACATAGTAGGTTGTATCATAGCATTACCCATACAACTTATAGTTGACGAATAACTTCTTTGTTTATATAAATTATATAAACTAACACTTTGGGTTGTTGTTGATGTTCCATTCGCCAAATTTGCCATGTCATATTCAGCCTTTAATGACTCAGATGTTGGTTGTCCGATATCTTGACCCACCTGTATACCTTCAAATACACTTTGATTTTGTAAACCAAAATCAATTGCAAATCCACAGACTTTATTTGATAACGCCTTTTCAGTTTCTGTTTTCTTACCGTCATCAACCAATAAAGTATTATTACCAGGTCTATCTAAATAAATTCCGTCGTCATTATATCCATAATTTGTGTCTTGAACGTCTAAATGTGTTGACGGTTCGTCCGAATACTGAAACAGATATTTGGTTCTTGAGTCTTGGTAATCAACTGTAGTGTAAGTCCCAAATAATGAATTGGCGAACTCATCAGGGTTATATGGTCTAGGTGTTGTACCAACTCTTTGTATATTATAAAAGTTAATATACGAAGGCATCATAAATGGTACGAAGTTAGCATTTCGCGCAATACTTTCAATTATTGTATATAGATTAGCTTCAGGTGAAGCATTTTTTAAATAATCTTTTATACCAAAAACATCTACATATATATCATTACCAACATCTCTATTCGCTCTGTCTAAAAATAAAAAGTCTTCAAACAATAATTTATCATTATAATCATTACCAGCAACCCATTTATCATTTAACGCTTTAAACATGTCATAGTATTCAAATTTACTTTGCATACCTTCTGTAACATCTCGTTTTGATTTGTAGTTACCACCCTCACTATATGAAGGTAATTCTTTTTTCAATTTTAAATCTATTTTTTGAATTAGGTTATTTGCTAATATATCTTTAGATTCAAGATTGTTTGATATTATTGTTCTAAAAGATGTTGGTGTTTCTCCTTTATATTTTTGAGTCGCATAAATTTTAATTATACCACTAAATCTCTTAATATTTTCTTCAGTAAATCCTATATTAAAATCAGGGAAAAAATCAGTTATATATGAACCACTATCACTATATTTAAACCCGTTAATATTTGAAAATCCTACATACAGTTCTAAAGCTTCCCAAGCTTTATTTTCATTTTCTTGTGATGTTTCTAATGTTATAGTATTTGCTGAAGTCGGAACAGAATTATTAATATAAGTTTCAATATTATCGTTTGAATATTTTAAAGGTGTGTTTGAAAAAATTGAGAAGTCCTTGTAACTAAAGTTCTCGGTATTCCCCTTTTTAATTATTAAATCATAATTAATATTTGACGATATTGTGTTGACAAAGTTTTTAAGTTGGTCCGTTTGGATTTGAGCAATTTGTTTACCTGAGTCGGTTAAAGTGTCAGCATTAAAATTTAAATCAACTGACAATGCATTAATCATTATCTTTTGGAAAGTTATCTCATCGGTAGTTTTTTTAGACGATTGACTAAATACATTAAAATATCCTTCAAAAATATCCAATTCCTCTTTGGTAAATACTGTAAAAATTTCTTCAATTGAACTGTAACTATCCGTTCCTCCGCTAGCCAATAAGTCAAATGGGTTTTGATAGACCTCATCATCTTTAACTTTCTTCAAATACTCATTTGGTTGGTTAATCTTATATGATTTGGTATCAAAATATCCATAGTTTGGTGCACCCCATAATAACCTAACAGACCCATTAAAAATTGCAGGGTTGTTAACAAAATCAAATTGAGACCTAACTGTAGATGGGGTTCCAGGAATTAAACTTTCATTAACTATTTGAGACACAACAGTTCCATAAGATGGGACAGGTGTGTAATATTTTTTAAGTGGAGTACTTTTAATCTCATTTTCAATTAAAATGGACCATCCTTTAAAATCAACTATCCCCTCATTAACCGAGTCATTAGCAACCAAATTTGAAGAATTAGTGTTTTTAAATATAAGTTTACCAAACGAAACTTTTGTATTTATATTGTCTTCAATTGTTGAGTTATCTTGATAGATGTTTGAACCGTTGATAAAATAATTAAAGTCGTTGATTAGTTTCGGATAGAATCCTACATTTTGAGTCACTGCGGTCGTCGCATTTAATTGATTAGTTTGTATCCTTTGTAATGTAAATGTGTATGCACTACCATAGTAAACACCATCAATTTCATATTGTTTTGTTGGGTCGGAGTTAATTGGGTCGTAATTAAGGTTAGCATTGAAATCAGTAAAAACTGATGACATATAGTCGGTCTTATTATTTTCAATCCAATATTTGTATCGGCTCCAAATTGAACCAATTTTAATTATCCATAATTTAGGTAAAGTATGAACCGCCCCAAATTTTCTAAATGTGGACGCGATGTAATCTAAATCAATACCTGTGGTACCATCATCATTTCTATATTTCTCTCTTAATGTTGATAATGGTAAACTATTAATGAATAGATATGATGCCTTTTTATAAGCGTAACTTAACTCTTGTCTTTCATTTTCAACCCCTTCTTGTAATGCATTTATGAAATATGGAGTATTGAGAATTGACGTAGTTTGTTTTGATTTGAATAAACTTCTAAGATTAGTTACTTGTCCTTCAGTAAAAACTTCATAAGTTTTTCTATTATCATAAAAAGTTTCTAAATTTGTTACATTAGTAATATCAATTAAATTCCTAAATGATTTAAAGTTGGTAAATGGTCGGTTTGATTTTTTATCACCGAATGAACCAACAACTGTAGGGTTAACATAGTTGGCAATTTTTTTAATATTTTTGTTATAAGCCAATGATTTATTGGTGTTAAACACTTTGTCGGCGTCAAAATTTTCTTTACCATTTGACAAATTAACTTTGTTCCAATCAGGAATTACAAAAGGATAGGTTACTGTTGGAAGTATCAAATTATTTTTCTTTGACTCAATATATTTTTGAATTACTGACTCTTCAGGTATCTCTGTTGAGACAATAGGTAAGTCTTTATCATAAATGTCAAAAGTATTATTTATCTCGGACGCCAAATATTCTGTCACAATATTACCATAAATGTAATTTAAATATTTTGGATTTGACTCCCCAAATTTAGATTTAAGTAGGTCTTCTAAAATTGTAATCGTGTTTATTTGATTATTTTTAAAGAAATTAGGTATCTCAATAGAATTGGAAATAACTCCCTCTAAAAAGTTTTTAGCTTCGGATGCGGATAAATAATTTAAAAGATTTTCATCGTTAGTATCAATAAAATTATTATATTGACTAATCAATCTTAATCTTTCAGCATACTCCATTATAAAGTTAGTCAATATAACATTACTATATGGATTATTATTTGAAGGGGTTTCAAATCCGCTTATTAATATTCGGGTAACTAAATCTAAATTGGTTTTTTTCTGTAGGATAACCGGTGGAAAACTTCTCTGTATAAATCCTTTAACAAACTCCTCAACAAACTCAATTTCAGGCCAAACTTTATAATTATTACCATTAGATTGTTTAATGTATTTAGGGTCACCAGGGTATTGTTGCTCAACTTTTTTATTACCTTTCTTATCAACATATTCAACCGCAAACTGAGGCCATGGGTAAACTGGGAAACTTTGTCCTTTAATATCTAATGGAACTCCTTGTTTTTTTTGTGAATTATCTCTTTCTTTAAATGCATTTTCATGTACCTCATTCATTAATCTCAAAAACCCTTCACAAGAGGCCATAATTACCGCAATAATATTACGGATTGTCGGACTGAATCCAATACCATTTGAGGACTTTAATATATCAGTCAATTTTTCAGAAACATCATCTTGGATTTCTTCTTCTCTCTCGGATAATTTTGTTTCAAGATTTGATATCTTTTCATTAAATTCCTTAGGGCCTTCCCAAGAAAAAAATAAAGGAGGAGTGGGTGTTGATTGATTTGATGTTTGCGAACCTACAACATTGTTAGCAATACCATTTAAAGTTACTTTCGGTATATTATCTTCTTCCTCATTACCACTTGGGAACAAATTTTTAATCTCATTGATAATTGTTTCTAATTGGTCCTGAGTAGGTTTGACCCCCCCATTTCGTTTTTCAAAAGTCAATTGAGCATAATCAATGAAGGTTTGAGGATTAACATCCAGTTTGGAAATACTTAAAACATTCACATCGTTAATAATTGCGTATTTACCAATACTAAAAGTCTTTATCTCAGATAATTTTAAAGAATACTTTGTAAAAATTGCAACTAACTCCGCATAGGCAGTAATCTTTTCTTCATCTTTGACAGTATTTTTAAATGTGTAAACGGGTATTTCTTCATTGTATTGAGCTCCGTTTGCAGATTCAATAACATAATAATAAGGATTAGTTAAATCCAAATATTTGTTAACCCAAGACTGAGGGGTCACCGCAGTTAAAACATCTTTTCTAAAGCTGTCAATAACATCCTTATAAGTAGGAATGTCATTTAATATACTCATTGAAATTGAACCAAAGCTTTTTAACTTGGTTGCAACAAAATTATCTAAAGTGGTTATTAATTGGTTAATTGTTAATTCTGGAAAATCAGAGCTTATCAACCCTTTAGACTTATACTCTTTATATACCTGAACTATTTTCTCATATCCTTTTTGACTGAATTTACTAGTTGTTGTCTTAAATGGGTTTGGTAAATTTGTAGTTTGCCCTCCTGAGTTTTCTGTAGTTCTTTCAACATACATTTGAGGCAACGCCAATATTTCTCCCATGTTAATATCATTAAGTACCCCGAATTGGAACCCTGTAAAATTTAAAGTGATTTCAAAATTGCTTGTACTTGAATTAAAACTACTTGCAAATTTTGTTAGTAACAAAGGGTATCTAACTGCCTTTCCATAATAACCTTTAAGAGTTAGGTAAAACGTTGGGTAGGGTAGATTAAAAAATACTGAGTAAATACTTTCGTTACCCGCCTCAAATAAGGCTCTTCCCTTACTATCCTCTAAACTGACAGTAACTACAGGGACTTGTGAATTACTTACCTTAAAATTAATTGCAGTTATACCTAATAATTCTCCATTTACAACATTAATATCATTAACATCCAATTGTGATTTAGTCCAATTTGTAGTTAAATAATCTTGATTATTTGGTTTTAAAAAATTAATTGATGAAGAACCTATTTGTCTAATATTTGTAGAGTCCGAACCACTAATTAATCTACTTCTTGGTTGTAGGTCACACTCTAAGTTAGCATACATTATTAACTCTTCGTGAGCAACATTCCTATCTTCAACCTTACCATCAACACCAAAAACTTTATTAGGATTAATGATAAAAATATTATTGTAATCTGATTCAATATATATGTTTTTATCTGCCATAATAATAGTAGTGGGTATCCAACGCTGAATTATAATCTAATAATGAACTGTTTAAAGGAAATGGTATATTTAACACCGAATTATTTGGTATTGACAATTCCGAACCGCCGTATTGAGGATTCGCTTGTAAAATTAACCATCCAAAAAATGGTGTTTCGTAATAAAACTGAGATATTTTATCTAATCTAGAAACCCCTAATTTATAGATATACTTTTTATCCGTTGATTTGACAGGTAATTTAACATATGGGATATATGTTTGAATGTCTCCAGTAATCAATTTTTGATATCTATTCAAATATTCATTTGCCATTATTATAAAAATTTCTTTTTGTCATTAAATTTATCATCACTTCCAGTATTCTCACTTGAGTATATTTTTTTAATTCTGTTTTTCTGCTCGTCGGTACCGTTTGATGTTGTAAAATTAACGGTCCTTTCTTTACCTTTAATTGATTTCCCATCATTGTCTAATGGGTTATAATTCAGATATATATCATAACCAGGTCCAGATAAAATAGAATTAATCTTTTCCATTTCTTTTGTTTTTTCTTCTTGGAAAGCGTCTACAAGTTGCTTAATTACAGTATCAATACCATCTATTGATTGTTGGGTATTAATGTTTTTTATCAAGTCATCTCTAAATTTCTGTTTCTTTCCCTCATCCAATAAATCAGACGCAAATAAAGTGTAAATCAAATTAACATTATTGTTTGATTGTAACACATTACTATTAACAAATGGGGTAAAATAAAATCCTGCAGAATCTTCAATATATTTATTATCACCTGAAGGATATAAATCATTGTCTGACAACAAAGTAGAAAAGTTATTTAAATTATCTGAAATCACCCCATAATCACTTGTCATAGCTGTCAATGTTGTAGTACCTGATAAATCATATATCTTTGGGCTATTATTATTTAATATTTTACCATCAGTAGAACTTAATATAAAATCCATTTTTCTGAAGAACTGTATGTAATTCGCTTGTTTATTTGCAAAATCATTCATACTTGACGATAAGTCAGAAAATCCTCCCTTTGATTTGTTCTGAATTAAAGTATTAAAATTGGTAGTTAGTGCCAATCTATCTGAAATTGGTGAATTTATTTTTGTTAACTCCTCGTGAAATACGTCGTTACCCGCAGTTACTATCCCCTGTAATAACAGAGAAAGAGCTCCGATATTACCCTCATAACTAGTTTTACCATATATTTTAGTAGGATATTTTGACACATTAAAATCATTCAAATCACCTTCAAAATATTTTCTATATGTTGAGAATTGTTTAAATAACCCATATCCATACTGATTAACAGTTGATGTTATAAATTTATTTGTTTCGTCAAAATATTCTTTGGTTTGATTAACGACTTCATCAACAAATGTGGTGTAACTAATAGTCCCTGTCTGAGTACCTCCTGTATTAGGAGTTATAGTCAGTATTTTACCAATAGTGTCCCCTCCATCATTTTCAATAATGTTTGACACGTCATTAATTGTCGCAATTGGTTCGTTATTAAAAATTGCACTAACTAATTCATTATCAATTGCAGTAGTATCTTCAGTAACATCCGCTCTATCGTCATACATTTCAGTATTAGCATAGAAATTAAATGACAATGCGTTTTGTAATTTTTCAACCGGCTCTTTTAACCCATGACCCCCAATCATTTTAAAATTAATCTGAACTGACGCAATCATTGGTTGTACTCCAATTCCCTCAGGATTGATATCCAAATTTTCATAAGTAAATGTTACCCCATCAGGAATAATCTTAGTATTATAAAAATCACCAATTCTTAATATTAAAACCGGAGGTGTACCAAAATTAGTATTAAACGAATCATTCGCGATTAAATCATTACCTCTTTCAGTTGGTATTGTTCTTCCAGGTCTAACACATTGGTTTAAAAATGTAATCCTTGAGTTTAACCCTTCGGGAGTAATTGAGTGGAATGCAGGATGAAAATATTTTATTTTTTGTTTTATTGAGTCGTATAAAAATGGGGTATCCTGTTTTATCATTTCAAAGTAGTCCGACTCAACTAATAATTCTCTTAATATTTTTTTACTAATATTTTTAGTTTTGTCTATTATATCAGTGTTTGGTTGTGTTGGTAACCCATTGTTTACATTTTGATTAGCTCTATTCTGATTATTTTGATTTTCACCTTGAGCGGTTGGTTGACTTGGGGTCACTGTGATATTTTTAATTAGTGCCGAACTACATGCAAAGGAATCAATTGAACTTGGGTCATATTGATTATTAGGACAATTATATGTTCCTCCGTTTCCTGACGAATTTTTTGGTATTATTGTAGTTGATGGTGAAGTCAATACATTAATTTTAATGTCTCCATTTTCAAATGACTTTTCACCAATTTCAGTAATGTCAGTAAAATATTTTGTAACTGATAACTCAATGTCACTCGCATTTATTGATGAAAGACCAGGTTCAAGCTCAATACTAATTTTACCTTTTTTATCAGTAATAATTGAAGTAATTTGTTGTCTAATATCTTCAATGGTTACATTATTATATTCCACTATTTGTGAACCGAATGTATCAAAATTATCTCCTTTAGTTGTTAGTAAAGTACTTAAAGCAAGACTAACCTCGGAAAAATTTTGTGAGTTATCAAACGGGGGTTCAGGATTAAAGAAAAATCTTATTCCGGCCCATCCATCAACCTGAATATTTTCAGAGTTATTAATTTCAGAAGGTCCACTTAATCCGTTGGCAACTCCTTGTATATCTTCTCTTGTCGCATTTGGATTTTCTAATATTGACTGATATGCCTGTTCTATTGTAGGTAGACTTAAAGAATTGAATTTTTTAGCAATTTCATATATGTCATATTTTTTTAATCCAGCAAAAAATGAATTAATTACTTGTTGGGTTGTGTAGTTATCCTCTTTATTTAATTCTTTATTAACAATTAAATTTAATACTGATGGGTGGTCCACAATAACTTTAAATCCAATACTACCAGTTCTAGTTGTATTTTGATAAGTGTAAATTGGTTCGGGTCTACCCAAAAAATTGGTTGGGTTCCATCCGGCAGCAGATGAATCTGAAAAAGTTAAGTCGTATGGGGGGAACCACATGATTCTACCACCATTAGGACCTTTTTCACAAGCAGGTAAATCGTCATATTCAGGAGAACCTTTCCACGCCAAGTTCTCAATTGACACCATGTATTTTTTTACCTTACCGTCTTTAACACTAGTTCCTCCATTTTTAAATGGAGTAATATTCAAGTTGTACGTACTATCAAGGACTGAATATGAAAATCTTCTAATATTACCATTAGTTTCACTTCCTGAAGTATTTGCAATCGTACCTTGTAGGTTTGAATAGGTAAAATATGGATTGTCTTTCGCAAACACTCTACCGTATTCTTTTCCAACTTCCTTACCTTTTTCATTAACATAAGTTCTAACTTTAGAACCTTTAGTTATTTCTTTATATCCATCCCAAAATACTTTAGAAACCTGATTAATAGCGTTACCAACGTGAGCCAATCTATCAACACCTCTATTTGGGGTTGCATCAATTAATCTCTGAGTAGCATCTAATATTGAGCCAGGTCTGAATTCGTAATCAGTTGATAATACTTGGTCGTAAGCTGACCTAAGTGAGTTTGAAGCATCGTTCTTACCAAACTTTTCACCACCAGGTCCGACCTTCTTAAACTCATCACTTTTCTTTCCTTTTTGAACCCAAACAAATCCTCCGTCAAAAACAGGACGTTCATCGTATGTTTTGGAAGCCATTCCAAATTGATACTGAACGTTCCCATCAAATAATGTCGCTAACTTATCGGGTCCATAAACTGTTGTAGTTGTAACTAAACCTTCCGCAGTTTTTGGTACATCATCAGCAGGTGAAGCAACTAACGCTCCTGCCAAATTCTCATTACCAACATAATAATTTAATTTACCACTATAACCTGGTTTATATTTGTTATAATCTAAATTTGCAAATAAAGTGGATTTTTGTCCGCTACCTGTATTTGCTATAAATTTTTGTGAAGGAGAATTATTATTAGATAAATTTCTTATTCCTTTTTGTAATAACTGTCCCGCTTTTGTTGACCTTCTTTGTGGTGTTTCAAAATACTCACCCTCAATAGGTGACTGTGGATAATACGTTCCAGTAACTCTTTGAGTTAACGCAACTAAATTATCTAATAAACCGTCAGGTACGGTAATAGTCCAATTCTTATCTGTCAATGGAACTTGTCCTGTGACAAATAATGATAAATCAGGCTGATTTAATATGTTAACTCTACCTAATGTGTTTTTTCTAATTTCCTCAAAAACTCTCTCCTCAAAAGAAAATTTCAATCTGTCCGCTCCGATTCTTTGGATATATGAATCATTACTGGTTGCTTCATTGTTAGATATTATATCTAAAATACTATAAGTACCTTGTACGAACTCAGGATAAACACCATTAAATTTTACGTCTTTTTGAACGATGGTGTCAGTTACAATATACATATCTTCGTAACCTTCATTAGGTACGAAACGATTTATAACCTCAGAATTATCAATAAAAAATTCACTAACTAAATCCAGTTTGCTGTCCGAATAGTTATACTCAACTCTTGGTGGAAATGCCGGTGTTATTGATTCATTATCAGTAACGACATTAACAGGGTTTGCAAGTGTAACGTCTTGGATTAACTCAGCTCCGTCAATAAAATTACCATCATCCGCACCATATTTGTTAGGGATTGTTTTATTTTTAGCAGGAAAAGTAATGTTAGTACTGATATTCTCACTATCACGTACTGTACCATCAACAGTTAATTCTGTTTCATAATTTATAGGTTCTTGGGCCGGTGTAAAATTACCTGAAACATTATAAGGTTTCAAATTTTTGACTAAAATAGAATTTCTAAATTGCTCGGAACCAATTAAACTAAGTTTGTTTTCGGACATTACGTTAATTTCTATATAAATAGAATAAAATGTAATTTTTTAAAATTAAGGAAGGTTACTTCTTATCATTAGATGTAAAGTTCAAGGCTTTCTTAAACTCATCTTGGAGGTCGGGTCTACTTTTAAGTGCCGCAGCAACTCTCTCTCCAATAATATTTGCTTCACTTATTGTAATATTTTTACTTGTAGATGAATCAACAACAACTTTTAGAGTAATCTCACCACCAACAGTTGATTCGGTTTTATTAGTTAAGGTAGTGTTATTATTCTGAATGATATTTTTATTTTCAGGTTCAGTAATAACTGGTTTATTAACCTTTTGATTAACTAAGTTAGTTCCTCCAATTATTAAATCGTCTTGTTTGAATTTTTGAATTTTACCACCAGGTCTCCAAATAAAGTCCTCAGCCTCCCCAGCATTACCAAAAAAATCAGTAATAGTTTGTTTAAGAGTTTCAGGTAGATTTTTCATTAATGTCTCCATTAATGGTGTTGCAATTTGTGCTCCAATAACTTTACCAAATTCTCCAGGTAAATTTTTAAACTCCTCAGCGGCCTTTTTAAATTCCCCATCACTCATTAATTCAGAAATTTTAATCAAAGAATCCGTAACAGGGGTAATTGTTTTTGACAAATTATCAAATTTATTTGCCGACAAAAATGACTCTAATTGTTTTTGATTAATTTCAAATGATTTTTGTAGTAAATCCTCACCTCCTTTACCACCAGCAACCGCCAACTGAGGCGCCATTTGTAATGCAGATAATTTAGCAATCATAGTGTCAGCTCTACCTAATTGTTCTTTAGCCAAATCAACCATCTGTTTTTGGGGGTCATCACTTACCGTTTCAGTTTGTTTTTGTAAATATTCCTTTAAACTTACTTCCTGCTCATCAGTTAAATTTTTTAATTCTTCTAATGTTTTTGTTATAGTCGTACCATCCTTATCTTTAAATTCAATTTGATATTTACCACCTTTTAAATTTGCCAAATTAGTAATTTGTTCTTGTTGTTCTTTATTAAAATCAAGCCCATCAAAACTAATTTCAGACATTTTCTTTTTTAGTTTTGCACCTTCAATACCCATCTTAGTTAGAGTCTCAACACTAACCCCTAAACTATCACTTACCGCTTTCAATTCTCTTCTTGCGCCTGGCATAATTTGAAATGACTTAGTTTCTTCGTTAAAGAAAGTATATTTTTCAACAAGTTTTCCAAGTTGATTTTGTAATTCGGGTACATTATTTTGAGCCAAATCCATTAATCTTAATGGACTAGCCAATTGACTTGTTGCGCCACCTAATCTTTGTAATGCGGATGCAACTTCAATTGCATTTTCAGGACTTAATAACTTATCCGCCAAACTAAATGTTTCAGACATGTCAATTCTAAACATTGCTGCTTTAGCAGCCATTTTAGCCAATCCATCAACACCATCTTTAAAAGTAAATTTATTTAATTTATCTAAGTTTGACAATACCATTGAAGATACCGCCTGAGAACTAATCCCCATAGAATTTGCGGTTTTTTGGACTCGTAACATATTTTCAGCAATGTTATCAGCCTCATATCCCGCATCTAAGAAACCTGTTACTAATGCATCTGCAGCTTGTCCCGTAACTTTAGAAGTCGCATATAGTGATTTTGCAATATCCGCATTTAATAACGCGGCTCTATTTGTAACATTTAAATAATCTTCCTGTATTTTAACCGCATCTTCAAATTTACCTCCCATCAAAATTATTTCCTCAGTAGTCTTTGCAAAGTTTTCTTTCATCAAAGAAGACATTTGTTCTCCAACACCCATCTTTTGTGCTAATTTTGCAAAAGTTTGGTCCATCTCTATGACAAATTTTAAAGAGTCATTTAGTCCTGAAGCTAATGCGGATGCACCAGCTGTTGGAATCATACTTTTTAAAATTTTATCTAAATCGGTCAGACCTTCCTGTGTAGGGTCAAGAGTTTTTATCACATCTTTACCCACACCTAATACTTTTTTAATTCCTTCTCCAGCCATAACTATAAATAACTAAAATTACGTTTTTGGAGTGTTAAATTCTACAATTTTATTTAAAAGGTATTTTCTTTGGAACGTTGGTATTACCATAAAATCACTATATGATGTCCCTAAAAAATGGGCCATAGTATAGTAATCATCCATTAAAATTGTTGCGTGATTAGAAGAAAGGGCGAAAAAACTCCACCCCAAAAGATATTCTAACGAATACTCTTTCTCCGGACGGGGCGATAATTTCTTTTCTTAAATCAAGACCTGGCTCATTTTTAGATATAAAATTAGAAATATATTTAGAGTCAGCGATTGGCATTTTATTTATAAATTTTGAAATTTCTTCTTTGGAGTTTTGACCGTCAATTTCAACAATCTGTTTCATTAATCTCCACGTTACTTTAGGGGCAACCATACCTCTAGGATATTCATCTTCCATTTTTTGGAGTTCCATGATTTCACCGTAAGTTAATAATTTAAGTTTAACTTTAGAATTTGTTTTCGGTAACACGGTTTCAAAAAGACCATCGGAATTAGGTTCAACCTCTAATTTTACAAAATTTAACTCTTCTAAATTAATCGTAGTATTAAACTCTTTATTAGACTTAGGGTCAACTAAAGATAGTTCATATTCAGTACCAAATGATGTGTTTCTTAAAAAGACTAAGATTGCCTGCATATCACCTTCTAACATATCATCAATTTTTATGTCAGGTTCATACATTTTTGAACGAATAAGATTTTTAATCATCTCAGTCGCCCCAATATTAGATGCACTTGCAATAACATTTTCATCTGCAGCAGTTAAATAACCAACTTTAACTGATTTTTTTTTGTTTTTATAGAAAATACCTTGACTTGGTAACTGAACCACGTCATGAGGTAAATTAAAATTTTCTTGTCCGGCAATTCTTTCGTCCATAATTAAATTAGTTTTTGTTAAAAACAATAATCATTATAATAACTATGTAAATAAAAAACCCACATAAAGTGGGTTTTGAAAAAAAATAATATGTAAAAAATTAGTATAACAATACACAATAATCAGGACGAAGTGTAACTGTAATATTAGCCAATCCATCTTCACCATAACCTAAAGAACCAAAATCAACATCCGTTAAGAAAGTGTCAACTAATTGCCATTTTTCAATAACAACACCTGTTGGGTCTAACATGTCTAACTCAATAGTCTTTTTATAACCCGCAGCATATCCCATACGTCCTGTTACAGACTCAGCGTGTAAACGAACCCATTCCATCAATGCTTGAGCGGCAGAAGGTCCAATTGGGTCACGGAAAGTAACACTTATTGTTCCCCATGTATACTTACCAGCAACATACTTTTCAGTATTTAAGAACGGTATTGCAGTTGAACCGATTGTAATTTTTGGTCTACTTGTAGATTCAACAAACCATTCGTTGATACCTAATTCTGAAGGGAATCTTAAAATGAACCTGTTTTTTCTTTTGGGCTCATAAGGTATCGGCATTTTCATTAATAAATCAGCCATATTTTTTTCTTTTTAATTTCTTTTAGTTTATTATAAATAGTACCAAAATAAAATTTTTCTATTTACTTTGGATTTTTTTATGTCAAATTTGCAATAAGACCAGTTATTAATTAATAATCTTTCTTAACTCCTCCATGAGTTGAAATTGTTTTAATAATATTTTCTGGGTCTTTTCCTAATTCTGTTTTAACTTTCTCTAAATTTCTTAAATCGTCATCTGAAAATCCTATTTGTGGTATAAAACGGTTAGAAATGTCATTTTTAAACATTCCAGGTTTTTGTAATTGTTTTGCCAAATATTTTACGTATTGTTGAAACTCTTTTAAAGCCTCAACCTTTCCTTTTTCAGGACTTTGTGCTGAACCGGCTCCGAATGTTACAGGATAGTACTTATTCATATCCATATATGTCTCAATTAATTCACTGTCTGACATATCCTCTTCACCAGCAATATCTCTAAACTTTCTAAGGTTTTTAACCAATTCTTTTTTGGAAATCCCTTTGAAGTTTGTATTAATCATATTTTCAATTGCTCTCCTAATAACAAGTGGAGAGTGTCCTCTTGCAGTTACTATAGAGAATATTGAACCTCCATTAATCGCTTCCACAAAGTCTCCCCATGCTGGACCTGGTTCAGCTAACATTGAATCAACTATAAATCTCTTATCACCTTTAGTTGAGAAGTATCTAAATGGGTCCTCAGCAAACCCAACAATCTGTTTTCCCTTATAGTCAAATGGTTTAACTCCAATATTAACTCTATATTCTGCAAAATCCTCTGTAGACATCCCAACCTCTTCACCATTTTCGTCTTTTAAAATGATTTTAGTCGGCATCATCATAATATTATCGTCCCAATCAAATGCATAATATTTTAATTCAGGAGTAATCTCTTCTTTAAAATTTTCAACTAAATAAACTTTCATATAACATAAATATCATATAAATAAAAAACCCCCACATATCTGTGAGGGTTTTAAAATTATTTACTCTTAATTAGATATCTTCAAATGAAGCCCCTGTTGGAGTAATTAAGAATTCAATGTCAATAAATTCTAACGCTTTAGTTGGTTTGATATAAATCTTACCTACTAATTGATTAGCATCTAAGTCCTCAGGACTATTAGAAACTGTTACACGGAAATCGTATAAACCTCTATCTCTACGAATAGCGTCTAAGATAGGATTAACTTGACTCAAGAACTGTTGTCTAACTAAGTTATCGTTTTGCTCAAACAATAATCTTACAGCCACCGCTGAAATCAACTTACGAGCTTGTAATAACAATCTTCTAACGTTAATTCTGTCAAGAGCTGACTCTCTAACTTGAAGTGTTTTATTACCCCAAATTACAGTTCCAACGTCGTTGAAAGTTGCGATTGGGTTAATTCTACCTTTGTAAAGAGTATCTCTATCTTCTTGAGTTAATCTCTTACGAGCTCTGATGGCATTTACCAAACCTCTTGTGTAACCCGCAGTTGCGAACCATGGGAAGGCAATGTTATCTGTTAATGCTAAGTTTCTTGTTACCTCAGCAGTTGCTGGTAAGTAAATTTGTGTATTGTTAACAGTATCACGAGTCAACACCCAAGGGTAGTAAGTTGCTGTGTAGTTAGAGTCAATTCCAGTCTCTTCTAACGCATCTACCGCTTCTTGAGGATAAATTAAGTTATCCATAGATGTTGATGATTGTAACAAATTAAAGTCAGGTGCAGTTACGATGTAAACTGAGTCAGCTCTTTCATTCTCAATCATATTGATACTTTCCTCAACCAATCCACTATTATTAACATAATCAATACCAGGTGTTACAAACACGTTAATGTTAGTTACCTCAGGGTTTGCAAATGTTCTAATACCCATTAAGTATGCGTAATAGTCAGAGTTACCGTATTCAATACTTCCATCCTCAACCGCAATTTTCTTAAAGTTACCTTGGCCTGTTGATGTTGGATATGGGTCAACTCCTGCGCAGAATCCAGCTTTAAATCCTGATTGTCCCAATGCATATGTGTCACCATTTGTACGTCTTTCTTCATAGATATCCCATCCATCAAATCCGCCCTGAACTAATAAAGTAAACTTACGTGCGAACAATCTGTAATATGGATTCTCAGTGTCAGTTGGTTCACTTGAGAATGACGCCACACCACAATCAAATGCTTGATTACCTGTTGATGCAGTATAGACTGCTGATGAGATTGTGATTGCAGTTGCCCCGCTATCCATGTGGAAACCTCTAGTTAATCTTGGCCAGTTGTCGTAAGAACCTTCTTCACAGATATCACCTACAGGTCTAACTTTTCCTTTATATTCATAGAAATCGTTATCCACACCTATTGAAGTTGAAATACCTAAGTAAGTTCTTCTTACGTTGTCTCCTGCTGCTGGTAATGCATCATCACCTCCCGCAAGTGAACCAAATGGTGGGTTGTAAATAATTTCACCAGGTGTGTTATATTTTGTCTTAATAACAGGAAACGCAGATGAGTTGGATAATACACCATAAACTCTTGTAACAAAACCTTCAAAACCACAAGGTAATGCGTCTATCGGAGCTTCGTAATTAACTTCAACCATTACAAGTTTTGATTTAATCTCAAACTCACCATCTGAAGTACCAATTTTCTTAGCCACATAATTGTTAAGACTTGGGTCCATAGAACAATTAGTGAACTTCTCAAGTACTACAGGATTAGAATCTGTATCGTAAAAATCTCTAACAATTACGTCAAATGTTTGGTTAACGAATGACATGTTAGCTAAAGATACTTTAACTTGTCTGTTTGCAGCGTTACCATCAGATATTGTTGTAAATTTGAATAGTCTGTAAACAACGTTACCACGTAATTCAGAAACAACCCATGGAGACTCAGGTGTTTGATATCTTTGTAGATAAAAACCTGTTGTTGCAAAACCAGTATTCAAAGAATTTCTTGAGTCACCTAAACCAACGATATTACTATTAATACCTCTAACATAACCTTTGTTATATCCATAAGATAATAAAGTATCATATCTTTCCTCTAAGAATAATGGAACTTCAGTTCTTTCTTTTGCAAAGTTTTCAGTTCCAAACACACTTGCCAAATAATTTGACTGAGATGTTAAGAATGAAGTTTCAAACTCAAAAGAACTACTATCAACAGTAATACCTGAAACTTTAAATGTTGCATATGGGTTCTTTGTAATTGCCGAATACGCAGTTCCTGAACCTAATAAGGATACGTCGGTAGTACCTGTTACTTGGTATTGTTGTCCGTCTAAAGTTGTTGAATATTGTGTAATACCTCTTGAACGTAAAGTTGCAACAACTAAGTTAGTGTAATCACTGTAAGATGTACCTGTCAAAGTATAGTAAGTACCTGAAACAGTACCTGTATAAGTTCCTGCAGTAGCACCTGTTACTAAATTTGTAACTACACTATAGAAAGAGTATCCTGTATATGCACTTGTTTGTAGAACACCATTCATTGTTGGGTCAAATGCCGAGTAGAACCAAGCATCGTTATTACGAGAACTTAAACTTGCCCCTGATAAAGACTCGACACCATATACGTTAGTTCTATTTGTGTACGAACTTAATGCTGAATAATTAGCTCCAGGTATTGAACCGAAATAATCAATTGTTGTTGCTGAATTTGCAGGTGTTGTAAAAATACCTGACAACATTGTTGTTAAATCAGTTTTGATTGTTGAAGTACCCTTGTTAAATGTTGTATAAGTTGACGTAAATACATTATACATTGGTGATGCCGTCCATGACGCAATATTTGTATAGTTAACAGTACCACCTGTATTACCTGAGAATTGTAAAGTATATACTGTTGGTTGTCCTGTACTTCCTGAAAATCCTATAGTATCAGGGTTAACGTTTGCAATTGTTTTGATGGACCAAGATGGACCTGCATCATAACCATTAAGACCTAATATTCTTGTAACAAACAATTGGTTAGATTGTTGTAAATAAGACTTTGCGATATACGCCGCCTCGTATTTAGGAATTTGTGTATTCACAAATTTTTCAGGTGTAGTACCACCGAAGTATGTTTGAAACTCGTCATAACTACCAATAAAGATAGGTTCAAAAGCAGGACCTTTTAAAGTTTCACCAACAATACCTAAAGTTGTAACACCAACACTTTGTGAAACAAATGATAAATCGGTCTCGGATGTGTATACACCCGGAGAAACGAATACTTTGTTTGCTGTTGCCATTTATTTTTTGATGTTTTTAAAAATTTATTTATTCATAAATATTATCGTTTTTTCCAAAAACTTATTGTTTTTTAAACTATTTATCAGGAAGTATGATTTAATTCTGCCTTAATTCTGCCATGAAAATCAAGAACTTAAAAATATCTGAAGACAGTCATTCAATACTTAAAAAGTATTGCATGAAGAATGGATTGAAAATTCATAAATTTTTAGAAAAGTTAATTGAAGATAATTGTCAGGAAAAAAAGGATATATACGGAGAACGTTAAAGTAATATTGATGTAAACTCAAAATTTGATTCCAATGAACCGTTATCTTTTACAATTTCAATCCTAAGGGTGTCATTAGAGTTCAATTGTATTTTACCTGTCAAAAACTGAGATATATTGTTACCGTAATATAGATTGTTAATATACACTTCATATGACGCAATATTATCAGAACTATTTAAAGTTAAGTTAGTATTATATTCAAAAGTCTTACTATAAGTTGTGGTCCCAACAGGGTAAGAAAATGTTAATGGAATACTGTCAGGATTTTTAGGAAACTTATTTATTTTCTTAGGTTTTTTTTGAGATTGGGTTTCAACTAACATTAATACTCTACTAATTGCGGGTTTCACTTCAAACTCGTTCTCATCTATCAAAAATCCTTGTAATGTAAATCCATATGATTGAATATAATATCTTCGTTTTTCTAAATCCATTACTGATTCATCAGATATATCATCTAATTGGATTGGGATATAGTGTCCTTTTATTTGTGTATACGCTTGCCTTGATGCGAACTTTTCAATCACAGTTTGATTAAATAAATTCAACTCCCTCATACGGTTACAAATTATTTTAACCGTATATTTTATATCAACAGGGACAGGTTGTGGGATTGTGTAAATGTCTAAACCCTTTCTTGTTCCGTCCCAAGTAGGTACCGCTGCGTAGTAATATTGTTTTCTATTCGGTATGTTATACCTAAGAGAAGGAATTGTCCCAAATTTAACTTCAGGTTGTCTAATTGTAGTAATGAATGGAGGTTTAGAATTTTTATCTAAGTCATTGAAATCCCAAGTTTGTGTAAACTGAGCCCAGTTTTGAGATGTTAATAAAATATTAACAACAGGAATTACTTTACCATTTATTGTGGTTTTTAAATCTTCTTTCACAAAATTTAGAAATCCCCCATCTAAATCTTCATGTAATAATGATTTAGGTAAAAATGTACCATTGTCGTTAATATCATCAAGTAACTGATATCTACGAGCCAACCCTGTTTTTTCAGGTGTTAAATTAATGTTCTTTTTTATTTTTTTAGGTAACGCCATTATAATCCTCTAAATTCATTTTCATTAACAGGAGACGCATTAATTGTCCTGTAAAATGGTTTATATCCACCATACGTATGTTTGTTATCGGAAACAACTCTACCATCATTATTCACAACATAATATCTAACTCTTGTCTCCGTCTCATAATACCCAATATAATCACCATACTCAATATCAATTTCCAATTCATCCAAGTGTGATTGATAAACCGATATTCTTAAATTACCTGGCTCAATTTGATTTATCTTACTATTACCTAAAAATTTATTTTCAGGTGCGACAATCTGCACAAATGCCCTAAATTCTATTGGTGGTAAAAATTTAATACCGTCATCTAAAGCTTCACCATAAACACTATCAATATTTGTTTTACCTTTATCAACACGGTATAAAACAAGTGTGAAGTTCATATCTCCCTCCAGCCATTCACGCCCCATATTAACGTCTAAGTTAAAATCTTCAGCCCCAAAAAATTTTGATAATCTTGTTATTGGTACACTTCTATTTGACATATTGATAAATATCTATTTTTTACTTATTATTACGATAATGTAATTTTGGAATTTTGGAAACAGGAAAACAACATTTAAGTATTGAGCAAGAAGCAATTGACCTTTTAGAAAAATATGAAGGGTCAAACAACTATATACTTAGAATTAAAAAACAATGTGAGTCTAATAAAAAACACATTCCCACAAGGGCTCAATGTGAATATGTTATAACGTATTATAAAACAACACCTAAAGTTGCAAAAAAATGGGTTGACATTGATTCATACTTTTCAAAAAAACTTGTGGAAGATAATCCATTCATTAAGGAACCTGATAAAATCTATATTGAGAAATTACTCGTTGAGAAAGATAAGTCTTATCATATATGGGGTAAGGTTTTTAGTGGTGACACTATTCACGATTTTTGGGTACCTAAAGCTGCGGTAATTAAGGAGTATAAAGAAAACATTGTTAATGTTGATTATTCAAAATACGATAATCGTCCCCCACTGTTTCACCAAAAGGAAGCAATTGAAAAGTTATTGAAGAATGATAAGTTCATATTGGCAGATGATATGGGACTAGGAAAGACAACTTCAACTGTTATCGCATCGTTGGAGAGTGGGTCTAAAAAAACTTTAATTATCTGTCCGGCATCTTTGAAGATAAATTGGGAGAGGGAGATTAAGAACTACACTGATAAGACGGTTTATATTTGTGAGGGTAAGAAATTTGAAGACGCTGACTATATCATTACAAACTATGATATATTAAAAAACTTTCACGACCCGAAAGATAAAGAAAACTCAATACTTTTAAAATCAAAATTTGATTTGGTGGTTATTGACGAAGCCCATTATGTGTCTAACGCTCAGGCTCAGAGGACAAAAATCATTATGGACCTAACCAAGAATATTAAAAAACTTTGGTTGTTAACAGGTACTCCGATGACCTCACGTCCAATGAATTATTATAACATACTGAAGTTAATTGATAGTCCTGTTAGTCAGAATTGGATGGCATACGCAATCCGTTATTGTAATGGATATCAATTTAGAGTTGGTAGTAAAAAAGTTTGGAATGTCACAGGAGCGTCTAATTTAGAAGAATTACGAGATAGAACCTCAAGACAAATTCTTCGTAGATTAAAGACGGATGTTTTGGATTTACCCGATAAAATTATGACACCCGTTTACCTTCGTTTAAAATCTCGTTTATATGAAGGACTTATGGGTGAGTATTATGATTGGTATAATAATCGTCAAGACGAATCAAAATCATTGTCCGTACAGTTTACAAAATTGATGAAAGTTAGACAGGTTCTTGCCGAAGAGAAAATATCTCACACAATTGAGCTTGCTGAAAACATTATTGAGCAAGGTAAGAAAGTTATTATTTTTAGTAACTTCACTGAACCTTTAAAAAAGATACACGAACATTTTGGTAAAAAATCAGTTTATTTAGACGGGTCAACCACAAAACCTGCAAGACAAGATGCTGTTGATAAATTTCAAGAAAGTGATAAGATACAGGTGTTTTGTGGAAATATTAAAGCAGCGGGGGTTGGTTTAACATTAACCGCGGCTGAAGCATGTATCATGAATGACTTATCATTTGTACCTGCGGAACACAGTCAGGCAGAGGACCGAGCGTATCGTTACGGACAAAAAAACACAGTTTCAATCTACTATCCAATTTTTGAGAATACGATTGAAGGGGTAATTTACGATATTTTAGATAGAAAAAAGAAAATCATCGGAACTGTTATGGGGGACTTACAAGAAACTGATGCAGACATTGTGGAACAAATCTTGAAAGAAATCAATAATAGGTAAGTATTTATTATTGATGAAATCGTTAAATTTATTATCAGAATCTTTAATACAAAAAATAACGGGGGAAAAAAGTTTACCTGAAACTAAGTTTTTTATCAATGAGATGAAAACAATTGGTATTGAGAAATTACCATACGGGTATGCATCTTTACGAAGATTTATTGACCCTGAGACTATGAAATTCCACTATCAAAAACATTATAAGGGTTACGTTAATAAATTAAACTCAGCTCTACGTAAAAAAGAATATGGTGATGTTGAGTTAGAAAAAATTGTTAAACAAATCTCAAAATATAACACAACCATTAGAAATAATGCGGGTGGAGCATTTAACCACGCATTGTTTTGGAAAATGTTATCACCAACACCTCAAAAACCAACAGGAGAAATTTTAGACAAAATAAAAAAAGATTTTGGAAGTTATAGAGAATTTAAAGAAAGATTTGAATCAGTTGCTAAAAAGAGATTTGGTTCAGGGTGGGTTTGGTTAGTAATAACTAAAGGTGGTAGATTAAAGGTGATGTCAACTCAAAATCAAGACAACCCATTAATGAATATTTTTGATAAAGGTGGATTCCCTGTTTTAGGTTTAGATTTATGGGAACACGCTTATTACTTAAAATATCAAAACAAAAGAGACGAATACATTCAAAATTTTTGGGATGCAATTAACTGGAAATTTGTTAACGAATTATTTTTATCAAAAACAAAAAAAGAAGAAACAATTACCGAATCATTTATGATTAACGAACAAAAAGAGTCATACACTCCAATAGGTAAGGCGATTCAAAATTACATGTTTATTTTGAGTAACAACAAAAACTTATTGTGGACCTTTAGAAAATGTATTGATTCAGTACTTTCTGATGTTTACGGTGAAAACTATTATGAAAAAGGAGAATATGCACCAGGTGAAATGTCAGGTGTATATGATATTGATGGAATTAAGGGACGTTCAGTTTTAAATAAATTAAATACAAACATTATTGGTTTTGTAATTTTACTTCATGATATTAATAAAGCAGTTGTAAAAATGGGTGAACCTGAAATAACTTTAGTTGGGAAAACACCAAAAGAACAAATTAATGAGGTTTATAGATTTTGTAATTACATAAAAAAATACAAAAATAGAATTTTCCCATCATCTAATACTTTAACAAATATTATGAATATTTTAACTAAAACTCATAATAAAGGTGAAAGTAATGAATCATTTGTTAACACATTACTAAAGAAAAAATTAGGTGATGAAAATGTTAAAACTGTAGGTAAATTGGGTAGTGAGCAAGATATGAGTGGAGGTGTTGATATCATTTTAACAATTGACGGTGTGGATAAGACAGGACAAGTTAAACCCATTTATTCAATAACACAATCTGAAGGTGAATACGTAATCAAAATAAAAGGATTTGTAAAAGATTATAAAACCGATTTATTAATTTTCACCGACAATAAAAAAGTTTATGTATTTGATAATAAAAATGTAGACGCTTCAGGGGACCATTTTAAAATACCATCAGACAATTTAATTTATGAACTAGTTTGATATTTATAGATAAAATATCATACTATGGGAGTTATTGCAGAACCTGAAAGAAGTGATTTATTCACAAAGGTCAGACACATTTTAGGAGCCCCTCTACGTTCAATTGAACTTGAGGACGAACAAATGGATACACTATTGGAATTTTCAATTGGTGATTATTCTCAATACGTTCAGGATTGGTTAATTCAATCACAATGGTCTAATTTATACAATCTTAATATTGAGACTCAATCAGTCGCACAAGCTTTTTTAAGTAGAGATTTTGACTATACCAACAGATATATGCAAGCATATTCTAAAATTGTTGGTTTACAAACAAATGGAGACGCCGTACTTAAAAAAGATTTTATTACATTAGTGCCCGGACAACAAATTTATGAAATACCTGCGGGTAGAGAAGTTAATGAATTATTATGGTTTACACCAGCGGCACAAAATAACATTTTATTTGACCCTTGGAGTTTTGGGTCTTTAGGAGGATATGGTTTAGGTGGTCCAGCAGGTTATTCACAAATGGGTTACACCGGCTCATATTTCATGATGCCAGGTTTTGATATGTTATTAAGAATGCAAGAAATTAATATACAAAGAAGAATTATTGCAGGTGATTTAACATATAGAATGACAGCATTACCTGAAGGTAAAAAGGCAATACATTTAATGCAAACACCAGGTGGAAAATTTGACTTTGGTAATTCCGAATTAAAAAATATGCAAGTTTGGTATTGGTATTATGAAGTTGAAGTCGGAAATGCCGACCAACAAAATGCTTGTTATAACGCCAATCCTGAAATTATTAAATTACCATCTGATGTACCATTGGCACCTTTAAGATGGGAAGACTTAAACAATCCCGCAAAACAATTTGTTAGAAGGTGGTTTATTGCGAGTTGTAAAGAAACTTTATCGAAAGTAAGAGGAAAATATTCAGGTAATTTAAAAACTCCTGATTCTGAACTTACAATGGACTATCAATCCTTAGCAACTGAAGGTAAAGATGAAAAGGCTAAATTAGAAGAAAACTTAAAATTAAGACTTGATGGATTAGCACCTAAGACATTCAGTGAAACTAACGCAGCAATTACTGAAAACCTAAATAAAGAACTTAAACTAAGAGCATTCCCAAGAGGATTGTATGTAATCTAATGCCAATACAAAAATCAATACCGATGGAACGGGTAATTTCAGGTGTTGTACTTAAAACATCTGAAATTTGTATTGTATCTGATAACCAATATACAACTGAAGGTGAATCAGTAATTGTAACTAAAGTAGTTGACAACTGTGAAGTTATAATTAATCACAATAACACCGACCACGTAATAATTAAGGCTCTTACAAACACAAAAATCAAACCCATTGAGGGTTTGATTGATGAGGAGTTTAATGAAATTAATATTGAAAAGGGAGCTTGTGTTGAATTGTACTATGCATTTGGTTCTTGGTACGTAGTCTCATCAGACGGTATTAAATCTAATTAAACCATCTCCTCCCACCCTTCTTCAGCAAGTTTGTAAATATATTCAGGGTCAATACCTCGTTTACCCCAGTACACCTTCTCTTGTTCTGTAATAGTTAATAAGTCTTCAATACTATCTTGGTCTGCAGGTTCAAAAGGGACACCATTAATTAATTTACATTGGTCTTTGGTGAATAAACCTCTGTCTTTAGGGTCAGTAACGATTAGATTGTTTCTTACTTCCTCACCAAATACAATTAACAATGGTTCAATTCTTTTATTAAATGTGACAATTGCTCTTGCCACGTTGTATTCACCTGTCATATTAGGATTTGACTCCAATTCAGATGGGTTAAGACGGTAACAGTTAAGTTGAATTGTTGAACCTAAAACAGGAGGTTTTCCGTGAAGAGCGGTGTAAGCGTCTTTATCTTTCTTACTCATCTTATCATTAACTTTCTGAACGTCTCCGTGAGAAGCTTTCACACCGTTATTAACATAGAATATTACATCACCTAAACTCACTGCAATACCATCACGGATTGCCAATTCCATATGAGCCATACGAGACATCTCATTACCAGCTTTGGTCTTTTCCTTTGAACGTTTTTTATAATCGTCAATTGATAACTTAACCTTTGCTCTTTGGGCAATCTTCATTAATGGAATTTGTTGGTTAAAAATTACTTCCAAGTATTCGTAATACCATTCAACAAATGATTGACCGTCACCTTCTAACAACATCTTAATTCCCTTATCCAAAAAGTCCTCAATATAAAGTGGTAGTTTCTTACTCTTGATTGAGTTACCTGTAAGTTTAATCTTCCCATTATGTTCCATTGTTGCATAGTTCTTACGAGCAATATTCATACAAGATTTCCAAGTACCATCGCAATCAAGACCCATCGCACCTTTCATAAACATATCGTTAAATTCGGCAACATCAGCATCATAACCTGTATATTCCTTACCGGCTTTAACCAACCAATTGTTACCCTTACCGATATATCTTCTATCACCCACACCACCTTCAGGTAATGAGAAGTTCATACCATCCGTATCACACACAAGTGGAGTATAACCTCGTTTCATAAAGAAACGTAACATCTGACGGAGATACTGTCTACCGGTACATGTAATCTGTTCACCCATATACATATCACCCCAGTGATATACCTGTGGAGCTGATAGAGCTCCAAACATACTATTAATGAATATCTTAATCGGTAATTGTTTTCTATCGTAAGAGGTTGCTTGTTTTTTATCAATATCCTGATATTCCTTAGCCAAGTTTTTATACTTAATACGAGTATTACGGAAGTAATTTAACATTCCCTTCATTGCACCTGTGATATCACAAGTTGGGAATACGTCATGTACCAACTGTATTGAAGGATAAAGTGACGAGAAGTCAAGTTTCAATACATCGGTTGAATAACCTACTTTAAGTAGTCGTGATAAACCCCCGACAAACTCTGTTTTCTCATTCTTTGCAGGAATGGCCAATTTGTGTTTGTAGGACCATGCTCTCATTTGGATTTCCCACAATGTCGCAGTTCCCATAGTAGAAACCCTTTCATATGTTGTTGGGACCAATGATGCAAGTAGGAATGAACCTTGGTTGAATTCTTCATCCACAGTTAATGTTTCCTCCAAGTCATCGTCAAGATATCTCTCAACCAAATCGTCACCTGTTGTTTTAATATAGACGTTTGAGTGTTTAGAACATGCTTCGTCAATTGCAGGGTCAACACCCACTTTCTTATATTTTCCGTTTTGGATGTTTAACCAATACTCTTCTTTCTTTGCATAGAATGGACCAATATCTGTGTGGTCTATATAAACACGGTCAGGAGCTTCAGCTTTAATATATTGGGTGATGTACTTCAAACCCGCAGATTTAATTGATGAATTGATTGCCTGAGCTCTTCTAACTGCATGTAATGTATCCACAACGTTATACCCCCACATAGATGTCTGATTGAATCTCTCAACCTCGTTTGCAAGTTTCAACATACTTTCAGATTGTTTGATGGGGTTGATTGGATTAAGGGTTTTGGCAACTTTCTTAATATCCAACTTTAAAGCTTTAGCCCTTTCAAATATCCAAAACCAGTCAAAGTTAAATCCGTTGTAAGAAGCGATAATACTTGGTTTGAGTTCATCTATGGTATTAAAGAATTTGATAATACCTTCTCTTTCTTGTTCTTCAGTTGAGCATTCAATAACTTGACTAAAACCTTTATTGGTCTTCATCCCTATCATAAAAATACGACCATCCTTTGGTTCTAATGCGGTCGTCTCCAAGTCAAATACAAACCTCGTGATACTATTGTAATCGTCAAACCCTTTGAATAGACGTTTCTCTTTTGTAACCAAGAATTGCTCAACTGGTGGTAGAATAAGAATCAATCCTTTGGTTTTTTCACCCCAAGGGTCTACACCACCATCTCTAAAGAATTGTATCAAGGAACGATATCCATTTAAAGATTTAACCATAAATGTTAATCCTTTCTCTAATCTCTCATTACCATCAGTACGTAATTTTTCAATGACAATCTTATGTTTTGTCATCGCTTCTTTTTGTAATGCTTTTGATGATTGATAGAAGTTTAATCCACGTAAGTCACCAACCCAAGCAAATGGGACAAAGGTGTCTTTTTTAATTTGTTTTCCGTGAATTGGGTGTTCTATAATTTTCCAAACACAATCTTTGACGTAATCGTATTCTACTCCGATGATGTATTTTTCATCGTCATTTCCTTGTAGGAAATTCTCAATTTCTTCATTTGATATCATAAATTAAACTTTAATTGGTGTATTAGCTTCCGCAGTTATAGGTCGGAGTTTACCTTAATTGGATTAAGTTTAATAAATGAAAAAGGTTAAGTCAAATCCGTCAAAGACATGCCTATCCAGTCAGTTCTTAAATTGGCGGCATTGTCAGTATTTAAGGCCGCGCTTGAGTTATATGCAGTGTAAAATGAATTACCCGGAATTCCAATTACATCATTACCTGAATAATAAATTCTATCATGTATTACATAATTATCTTCAGTAGTACCTCCTGTATTAAAAAAGAAAGTCACATTTCCTTGTGTATCACCTGAAGGGGATTTAGAATATAACCCTAAATAAACATAATTAGAAGATTGTACTATGGTATTTGTTAATGTGGATGAACTTATAGTTGTAGTACCTCCACTATTCTGTACCATGTATCTTACGTTAGTTGGATTACCACTGTAATCAATTAACCAAAATGTTCCCCCTCCAACATTCGGAGGGTTTAATGGATTTGATGAAGTTGTTGCAGAATACGCTAAATTACAATTATTCATATCTGTACCAATAATAGTTGCAGTATTAGATGTGGGTGAAAATGATTGTTGTGATGATACGTATATTTTTGAAACGTATGAAAAACTAGTTCCTGTTTGGTTTTGAAATCCTCCACTAAAAATATCGCATCCGACTTTTATCCTTCCATTAACATTTGACACTCTATTTGTAAAAAACCTTAAAATACCTGTATTTCCATCACCTCTCCACCCTGCAGAACCTGATGTTGTAGTTCCAGTGTTAGCATTTGCGGTACCAGTTATTATAAATTTATTTGTGCTATATGGAGCTGTTTGAGGAACTGGAAAATCGGCACCTGCCTGTTGTATACCAGGTATTCCATATAAGTCATCAAATACACTAAATCCCATATTTAATGTTAAATCAACCATTCTCCAAACGCCAGTAAATGAATCATACATAAATGTGATTGTTTGCTTTGGGTGTAAAAAATATGAACGATTATTATTTAATAAAAATCTGTTTGTTAAACTACTACTATTCCCGTTATTTTCAAGTATAATTAAGTAATCACCCACATTTGTTATTTTTGCGATTCTTCCTGAGGTACCTCCTGATAACCCTGATATTTTTATAACATTTGTAGGATTTATTCTAATTTGTGTTGCTCTATTAGGGTATTCTTCAGACCACCCATTAGGGTTTAAATTATTTAATGAATAATTTGCATCTCCACCCGTAGTCAAAGAAATAACCCCCACCTCAAGAGCCCCAATTACCGCAGAAATTGTAAATTGAGTTGATGAAGATGATGTAACAATGTTTGTTCCTGCGGATATAACTCTTTCATTAGATAACAATGAACTCGCACTATAAACTATTAATGGAGAATTAGTTGGTACTTTAGTATTAATTTGAGTTTGTACATTACCAGTCAAACCACTTAAATATGAAAATTCAGTGTTACTAACAAAATTTGGTATTTCTCCTAATGTTGACCCTGTACCAATATATTTAGCATCAATTACCCCAAAAAAAGTTGATGCCGTAATAGTTGATGAGGATATTGAATTACTTATTGAATTTCCATCAACATTCAAATTACCGTAAATATTATAAATTTGTCCCATACTAATATATAATTATCTTGAACCTTGATTTCCCAACCAGTCTACGAATAATTTAGGTTCATGTCCTGGAGTTGAAGTACTTACTGATAAATTTAATCCTGACTTTTCATATCCTACATTAGAACTAACATAAAAATCCCATATGTAATGTCTACCATCAAAAGAATGAAAAAACCATACTTGTCCATTGGCATTAACGTAGATACCTAAATAAATCCAATTATTAACAGTGTAACTTAAAGGTATTGAAGATACTAATGTCACAATATCTGAAATATTACTTGAACTTGTGTAATACGCACAATACCAATTTGTGGTATTTGTGACAGTAGTTGATGTAATTGGTGTTACCCATTTAGGTGATGTGTCTGTTATAATATATTGTCCCGCACTACTATTTCTAAATTCCGATTTAAAAGATAAATTTATTGAATTTAATTGTAATCCAAATCCAGTATCTTTATTTATTCTTATTTTTGCAACCCCACAAGATTGGGAATATGGTAAAAAATTTCTTCCAGGTCTAATTGTTACTGAATTTGGAATCGATAACGGAGCCGCCGGGTTATTTACCGAGACACTTGCAACACCATCTGAATTTGAAAATCCCGTACTAGTTATTGTACCATTTAATGTTTGTATAGCAAATGGCCCTAAATTACCCCAAGTTGAAAATCTTGGGATTAAATTAGGTCTGACAAAAAAATCTGAAAATTCGTTAAACCCTTTGTCTTCTGATATGTCGTCAATATTTCTCCACCCAAATAAATCATCATATATTAAACTAATCGTTCTGTTTTTTACAAGAAAATATGCTAAATTAGAATTAAAATAAAATTGGTTTCCGATTGTAGTTGCAGTTGAGTTGTGCTCTAAAATGATTAACCCATTACTTAAATTTGTTAAAACCGCAATTCTACCGTTTTGACCTCCGTACAACCCTGATATAATTGAATTTTGATTTCCTGTAAATATAATTTGAGTTGACCGATTATTAACATTAGATTCCCAATTAGTTGGATTAAAATTAGTAATTGCGCTTTGCGCAGAAGTTAAAGTAACGGTAATTGCACTAACCTCAACCGAAGGGAAACTTGCAGAAATACCTAAATGTGAATTGGTATATTCAAAATTTATATTATTCCCACTTGAGATAACTCTATCATTTGTTAAAAAATCGTCAGATTGGAATGTTAATAGTCTTTCTGTTCTATTAACTAAATTATTTAATTGAGTTTGTGTGTTTGAAGTTAAACCACTAACATAACTAAATTCTTGATTTGTAACATTTTGATTTCCAACATAAGTTGCCGATAAACTACCACCATAAAAAGTCCCTGCAGATATTGTTGTTGCAGATACAGACTGAGAAGTCCAACCTGAATTAACAATTAATGGATGATATATGTTGTGAGTATTAAATGACATTATAACAAAACTCTATACGCCTTTAATGTGTAAGAACCTCCACCACAATCAACAATTACATTTATTCCGCCAGTAACCGCCGAGAAATAAATACTGTTAATAATAGCATTAAACCCATCAGTAATTTGAGTTGGACCAACGTCGGAATAACTAACGTATGGGGTGGCACCTGAAGTCCAAAGTCCTTGTAGTGTTCCCATTCTTGTTGTTGGGAAATTATTTGCGGTTATTAAATATTGATATGATACACCTCTATATAATTCAGTAGTTCCACTAGGAATAAAATCAATAACCGGATTAAATGAGTTAGATAAATTTGATGTGAATCCTGTAATATAAATTGATATACCAGTTGTTGGAGTTACGTTATTCCAAAATACAACGTCATTATTATCAATCATTAAGAATTTTGTTGACGATTGAGTTTGAGCTGACTGTTGTATTCCTTGAATTCTTAACGGATTAGTTGATGCTGAGATATGTAATTTATTAGTCACACTAGCACCTGTAACACCAATACCAACATTTGTTCCGTTATCAAATATTTGACTGACAGTTAACGCACTTGTTCCCGACCACTTTGTAACGAAGTTATCAGTACCACCTGTCACAGTTGCACTACCGGTTCCAAATCCCGTAATACCTGATAAAATATTACCTGTACCTGAGAACAATAAAGTTCCATTTGAAAATGAACCACCTGTAATTGAGTTGATTGTTCCACCATAAGCAACTGTTACCCCACTAATATTAGTATAACCACTAATTGTGTTTAACGAGCTCACAGTAAATCCTGTAACATAATTAAACCCTGTTGCTGAGTAAGCTGGTTGTAAATCAGTTCTGTTAAACGTTACAATACCTGTCGATGGATTATATGTTGACCCTGTAGTATAATAATTTCTATAGTCAACTAAAAATCCGCTAACATTAAAAGTACCTCCTGAGTTATTTGTAAATGTGGCAACTCCAGTTCCTGAGTCATATGTTCCACCAGTAACCCTCATGTCACTGGATAGTATAGATAAACTTCTAGTATATGATTGATTATTATTATCAGTTAAAGTTAAATCATAAGTTCCGGTATTAAATGTAAATGCCGAAATACCTGTTCCTGATAATACATTAAAACCTGTTATAGTCCCTAATTGGCCAGTACCTGATAAACTTATAGTACCATTAGAGTATGTACCTCCTGTTGCTGCATTATGTGTAAATCCCGTTACAGTAAATGTGCCACCGGTATTATTAGTAAATGTTGAGGTACCTGAAGAATAAGTACCTCCTGTAACTCTAATATCTGTTGGTAAATTAAAATAAGTTGTTGCAGATATTGTATTTGCAGTTAGACCATTTGTAAAATTAGTCGCTCCTGTTACTGTCCCTCCAGTAAATGTTGTTGTGGTATTTAAACCCGTTACTGTAAATGTACCTCCAGTATTGTTTGTGAAAGTAATTGTGCCTGAAGAGTAGGTACCTCCAGTTACTCTAATATCTGTCGGTAAATTAAAATAAGTTGTTGCAGATATCGTATTTGCAGTTAGACCATTTGTAAAATTAGTCGCTCCTGTTACAGTACCTCCGGTAAATTGAGATGGAATACCTGTTACCGTAAATGTGCCTCCCGTATTGTTTGTAAACGTAATTGTTCCGTTATTAAATGTACCACCTGTCACTCTAATATCTGTTGGTAAATTAAAATAAGTTGTTGCAGATATTGTATTAGATGTTAAACCATTTGTGAAGTTTGTTGACCCTGTTACAGTTCCACCTGTAAATGTTGTTGAGATACTAAATCCTGTAATGGATATTGTTTGTCCCGTATTTGTTACAAGACTTAAAGTACCATTGGTATAAGAACCTCCTGTCACATAATTAAACCCTGTTGCGGAATATTGAGGTTGGGAACCTACCCCACTAAAATTTATAATACCTGTTAATGGATTATATGTTGAACCTGTTGTATAATTGTCAGTAAGTCCTGTAATAGTAACCCCTGAAAGAATGTTTCCACTACCTGAAAATAATAAGGTACCATTTGTGTAAGAACCTCCAGTAACTGCATTAATTACTCCTCCGTAAGCAACTGACGCCCCACTAATGTTAGTGTACCCACTAATTGTATTTGAAGGGTTTACAGTAAATCCTGTTACATAGTTAAAACCTGTTGCGGAATATGCTGGTTGTAAATCAGTTCTGTTGAAAGTGATAATTCCAGTTGACTGATTGTAAGTGGAAGCGGTTGTATAAAAGTTAGTATAATTAATTAAAAATCCGTTAACATTAAAAGTGCCTCCTGAGTTATTTGTAAATGTGGCAACTCCAGTACCTGAATCATATGTACCACCGGTCACTCTCAAGTCGGAAGCTAATATTGATAAATTTCTAGTATACGAGGTATTGTTATTATCGGTTAAAGTCAAATCATAATTTGAATTGTTAAATGTAAACGCTGAGATACCTGTTCCTGATAGAACATTAAACCCTGTAATATTAGACAAACTCCCACTACCTGATAAAGTTATTGTACCATTACTATATGACCCACCTGTAACCGCAACTACTTCCCCAAAATAAGAAGTGAATCCACTATTTGTTGCTCCTGATATACGATTATTAACAACCGTACCACCAGTTAATGTTCCGTCTCCACCTCCAGCTCTAACCCATTCAGATGTACCATCAGCAAACTCAATATTACCACCTTTATTAGAACAATAGTATATACCATTTTTAGTTTCATCACTATCATTATAAACGGTGACAACCATACCGGCATATGGATATGGTAATGTTTCATTATCTGTAAGACCACTAAAATAAGGTATAATGGACCTAGCATCCCATGGGCCTGAGGCTAAAACGTCAACGTTAAGTGATATTGTAGTACTTCCTGTTATTCTATTCATGTCATTATTAGAAAACTAATCTTATTTTTCTAGCCCCAACATTAATTTGGGAATTATATGTATATCTAGTGTACGATACTGACTCGCCTTGTATAGTATTAGATACTGAACTTTGTGACCAGTAAGGGTCAGTAGTCCATTGAGTAACTGTTGAAAACTGCTCAATTCTTACCAAAGGTCTATCATTCGTCCATGCGGTCGGGATTTCAAAATATTGTCTACCACTATTATTTTCACCCACAGTGAATACGATTTCAACATTATTTGCGGTTATCATTGATTTTAGTGACTGTTTAGTGTTTGTAGTCATTGATACGGTATTTGCAAATAACGGATACACTCCTTCAAAACTTAGTGTATTAGTTTTAGTACCTGAATTTGTAAATAATGAGTCATAATATGGTGACCCTGTGTCATATAGTGGAATATCCCCACTGTCGTACTGAACGCTAACATTAAATGTGTTATATCCTTGGTACGTAATAATAGAAACTGAATCTGTTGATTGTGTCAAGTTACTTGTTGAGAATACTTGGTCGTCAAATCCTACAGGACCCGTAAAATTATATAGATTTGGTAATCCCATTCTTTTTACAGTTTGTGGAGGAGCAGTTGAGGTCCCTCTATTAAATGTTGCATTTAATGTTATATTACCAACAAACCCTATCTCGTATAATGAATTTGCCGCAAAATCTTGACTTGCAGTAAACGGGGAAACTGTACTATATACAATCGTTGGTTTGTCTGCGGGATAAAAAATGTCATCAATTATCTGTTGCATTGTTTTACCTCCAGTGAATGGATTACTATTGTCAATTATACCCCCAACAGTTCTTTTAACTGGTTCGTCGTTATAATAAGTCAAAGCTGGTGACATATCAATTGTGACACCTGATGACTGATTATTTGCCGATAATGTCATTGTGATTGCGGTAGTCGCTCCCGTACCGGCAGTAGTTGTACCACCTGTAATAGTTGAACCTCCCCCATCACCTTGATAGATTATCCATTTTGCATCGTCTTTTGTATACCCACTAACCCCCTCAATAGTGGTTGCGGTCCAAGCATTTACAAATGCCACCCCTCCTGTACCTAATTGTGTAACAGAAGTCCCAAATTCAGTCTCAACAATGTCTCCAGTTAATTGAGCATTGTTCCATAGAGTGTCATAGTCACGTATTCTTAATTGATATGTTAAACTATTTTCATAGACATATACTAACATCCCTAATCTCTGTCTACCTGTTGATATGTTATCAGAATTTAAGGTAAGAATGTTAGGAACTGTTTGTGGTGTGGGTGAAACATTAAATTGAATTGGTATGGTGTTACCACTATCCTGAATTAATCCAGTTGTGTTTGCAGGTATTGTGTAGTATAAATCTTGTAGAGAATATACTTCCATGTATCCCCCTGTCTGTAAAACAGAAAAATTGGTGCCAAATACTGAAGTTCTTCTTACTGAATTAGAACCGTCTAATTGGGATGATGTTAGTGGATTTTTATAATTTAAACTCATTTTATTCTACTGTGTTACCTTTAAAATAAATATACTTAACATTATTATTTAAACTAAAATTATGAGCTTGGAAGGTGGTATATAGTGAATATTTACTTGGTGTGAAATTTAAACCTGTATAAACTGCCTCATAATTGTATATCGTATTATTCATGTTTTGAACCAATAAATCACCTTCAGATACTGTAGAACCTGTTTTTGCAACATAAGATATTTTGGTTTGTTTACCGTCATTGATTGAGTCGGTGGGTATTACCCAAGTATACCAAGCAGGCCCTGTAACTGTTCCCACAGGTACTCTTGTTGTTTTAAAATTATACTGTACTATTGGTAATCCGTATTCGTCTACCCCACCACTTTCTTGTGGTATTGATTGTTTAATTACTGATGGTAGGAAATTACCACCATATAATGCAAACATTTCCATGTAGTTGATAATGTCAGCGTTACTTTGTGGAGGGATTCCATTTGAAAATCCGTAAAAAGTTGCGTCTTTACTTGTTAAATAATTTGATATGAATTCTGCAGACCCTAATGGTTCTATAAACAATAACGCTTCTGCGAAAGATTCAGGTAATGCTGGTAGACCTGTTTCATTATTACAACAGGGAGGAGTTAATTCGTAATTGTTGATGAATGTATTGTTTTTAAGACTAAAACTCTCAATTATATTGACATATAATTTTTCAGATAATGGTAAAATTAAATCATTAAATGTATCAACTAATGATAACTCAACCTCAAATCTACCTATTTTTTCAGTCTCTCTATTTGTAAATTGATAATTAGCATAATAGATGGTTTCATCAGGATTAACATCTGATATTTCAGATGTTACATAACATTCTTTTGATGTAACTCTATAAGTTTTAGAAATTGGGTCAAATAATGAAATGTATATTTTGTTAATTTCAGTCAAATTTTGATTTGCGTTAAAATCAGACCTACCATTTTTAGAAATCTCCACCTGAAATATCGGTAAAGTTGAGTTTTGTTTAATAAACCATTCCATAATTAATTTCTTACGTGACTTTCACCAACTCTTATAAATAGTTTATTCGCAATTGGTAATACTTGAACTCCTGAATCATCTCTGAGAACAAATTCACCTTCATATAAACCTGGACGATTTGTATTACCTTCCTTAAACTTATAAAAAAGATAATATTCAGGTTTGGTATTGTTTTTATCAACAAATATTTTGTCAGTAAAACCTGCCTTAGCGTTTAATATCTTATACGCACCTGTATTTACATCTCTCATAGAGAAATAAATTGCAGAATCACCGATTAACGACATGAACTCTTCATAGTCGGCAATACCATCCTTAACAACTTGCATTTTTAAAATAGGCAAAGTTGCCCCTTTATTAATAAAAAACTCCATGTAAATGTTTTTTTAGATAAATATCTAATCTAACATTCTTTCCTTAAATTACTTGGATAATGCTCAAATCTATCGTGTTCTGTCGGAGTCATTAATAAAATCGCAGGATTAAGTTCTCCTTTAACGGTTTGTTGAAAATTGTGGGACATTATAGTTTGCTCAAATGGACTTTGGAATCGTGTTTCTAAATAACATTTATAACTACCTCTTTTACTTAGGACTATCGGCCAATTACATAAAAATATTTCACCGATGGCATATGGGACTCCCTTATGAATTTTTATTTCGTTAAATTTTGTTCTTGGTGAGTTTTCAGAAATACCTTGTGTCGGAAGTTTTTTATTGTTCGGCCAATGTTGTTCTCTAAAACTTTGTGGAACATTGTACCAACTCCATTGTGTACTATTATCTCCGTAAAATTCTGTAAAATTTAATTTTAAGAAATCAAAATTTTCCTTATGTATTATTTCTAAACTTTTTTGATATAATTTTTCAGTGAATCTTGGAAACCCGTTTTTACAGACTTCACCTTTTTTTGAGTAAAAAAACATATCATCTTCAAAAAACCACATGAAATCTAAATTAGTTTCATCAAAGTGCTCTGCAATAAATTGTCTTCCTCCTGTAATTCCAATATTATCTTTCTTAATATGCTCAAATCCATATTCTTCACACAACTCCACATACCTTGGTGTTGTTGACAAATCCACTGAATTGTCTAAAAGATATTTTTTAGGTCTCTCAATAAAGTCGCTATCGTACTCCAACATTGAATTTATTAATGTCTCAAACTGATTAGGACTATTAAAGGTAATAACATACAGAGCAACCTTACTTAAATCCAAAGGTTCTATCACTTTAACAAATTCAGTTTTTTTATTTAGGTTATCATTTTTTAAATCTTCAAAGAATTTACCAAATAAACCATTTGATTCAATTTCAAAATAGTTAATTTTTTCAGGGTACTTATACACCATAATAGAGAATATTGATTCTTCAGTGCCCATAAAACCTTTAGATAAAGTATCATTTAATAAATGATAATAGTTTGAATTTATTTCACCTATTGTGTCTTTGGGTCCTCCAAAAAATCCACCTCTCGCAACTTTTTTAACATCACTTTCAGCCCATTCATTTATTATAGGATAAGTAAAACCATGTATTTCATTTTCAGCATCATAAGAAAAACAAACAAATGTAAATTTATCAATATATTTCTCTAACTTATTAATAACTTTATCATGAGTGAAATATCCTGGATGAACCGTATTTGTTAATCCAGCATCAATCCAAAATAAATTATCTGAGTTAAATTTGTCTAAAATTCTGGCATCATTAAGTAAAAACATTTTAGACATAACCAAAGGGTTATACATTTCTAATTTCGCCTGAGTTGAGTCTTTTAACCACCCTGATTGATTATACCAATTTTCATTATTTCTAATTAGTTGGATTTTTTCATAAAATTCGTTATTAGTAAACCAAGACTTATCACGAATAATAAACTGAGTATTCTCAGGACTTCTTCTTTCCCAAACAAATTCTTCAAGTTCTTTTTCTCCAAAAATTATTAAATTTTCACTAACAGTTAACAACTGCTCAAATTTTGATAGGTAGTAATCAAACCCCCTATTCCACCCCTCTGTCAAATTACCTCTTCCAATATCCCAAAGACCTGTAACTAATGTTGTACTCATTCCGTGTCTCTAACTTTATAAATTATGTGGTCCACAAACTCACTTTCAAACATTTTACCGATTTCTTCATAAAAATAAACATCTCCAAAAACATCTTCTCTAAAATTAGGTAACTTATGAGTATTAGGAATTACCCCCATACATTTCCCAACATTACCAATTGTAAAATCTTGTAATTTCCAATTAATATCCCCACCCCATTTATGTTTGAAGATATAAAGTTTATTTGGGTTATTTACTGTTTGTTTAATAACTGAAAAGGCATCAGGTGTGTACCTATCATCATCGTCGGCAAACATTAAAAAATTACCTTCCAGATTATTCATGTGTTGATTTAATAATGGGTGTCCGTATTTCCAAACTCTCTCACCTTCATTTCTAATGTGATTAACTTTAAATTTAAAGTCATATAAATTTAAAACTTCTGAGACGTAAGAATGATTAATATCTGAGATAATTGTAAAAACATCATTTTCACTTAATTGGTCTTTAAATGATTCTATCAATCTTGGTAATGTGGTTCTACCAATAGAAGTACAAACTATATTAATACTATACATAACATCTTTCTCTAACGTATTTTGATTCATCATAAATGTCTAAAATATCTAAAAATGATTTTTGTAAATCTAACCAATCACCAAATTCAAATGAGTAGCACTCTTCATTTTTTCTACCTGTAAGTACTGTGAGAACCTCTTGTTCACTAATTAATTGGTTATGGTTTTCAAGATAGCTTGTGAAAATGTCTAAATATCCATCTAAAACATGTCTAACTTTTTCAGATTGACCACCAAATAGACATCCAGGTACCACCTTTAATTCAACACCAAACAAAGATTGAAATCTATCTTTCATTTCATAGTTCATAACTATTGAATTTCCTTTTAGATGAATAAATCCGTATTGACTAATTTTATCAACTACCTTATCTAAAAAGTTTTTAGAGTTAATTAATGGAGCCATATAATCTCTCCATCCATCATGACATGAGGTACCTATCAATCCAGCATCAATCCAAAATATGTTTTCACAATCTAACGACTCATCAATTAAAAACTTTAATTTATTTAATACAACTTCCAAATAGTTGTTTACACAATAAATTCTATCATAGTTCATTCCACCTGAAAGTTCCTGAGTTCTAATCCTATCAATTAATTCACAACTTTCTGAAGTGTTTAATTCTTTGAATTTAAACTCCACATTTGGGAAATTGAACTCATGTTTTAAATTAAATTTATCGTAGGAATTTTGGTCAGTGTAAATTACGTATTGATATTCGGGGAATATGATATTCTTAATTGTTGCAACAAGTAATGGGTAATTTTTATACCTTTCACCATTTCTTTCTTGAACATAATTTAATTCGTATATTGAACTAACTATTTTAGTACCATTTGTCATGTTGTGCATATATAATATTTAATGATTTATCAGAATTATTTCCGACTTCAATACCATTGATTAGTGAGGAAAAACACATCTCATCTATGTTTCCTGCGGGTATATTTCTTAAAGGTTTGGTTTGTTTATAACTAATACACCTATCCCAAGATGATAAAAAATGAGAAAATTTATCCTCATCAATACTAATATATTGAATACAATCTTCAGGCATAAAGTTTAATTTTTCTTTATCTACTGAAATATTGAAATGTCTTTCGTACTCTAATAATCTATTACCTAGTTCACTATTTGTATTAATTTGTTCTGAAAAATTATACGTGACAGGTCCTAAAATAGAGTTAGGTTTAAATGAATTAATTATATTTTCTTCGTTAAATAAACCATAGTTAACTCTCATATCCGCGTCAATTAAAATAACGTTTGTAAACCCTAATTTAAATGCCGCTAAAACAGAATATCTTTTAACTGAGAAGTCAAAATCATAGTAGTTATTTGCGTAATTAGAATACTCAGGGTTAAAATCCTTTATATTAAATGTTGTAACAAAACATTCATTCTTAATCATTTCAGGGTTATCAGTCATTACGATTAAATTAGCATGAAAATCAGATTTTGAAATGTCCTCAATAAATCTGTTTACCTGTTCGTAATATCTTTCCCCAAAACAAAAAGTTGCAAAACAAAATTTCATAATCTTATAATTTACCTGTTAATCTGTCACACCAACCTTTAGATTTAGAATGTGGCCAAACTACCCAATATGTTGGTTTTTCATCTGTATTAAACTCTCTCCATATCTTACAATACCCATCAGGGTCGTTCATAACTCTACGTATTTCATTTTCATCCGCATCCTGTCGGTGTAACGTATCATCCTTATCGTTATGAAATGCAACAACCCAAAAATCATAATCAGTTTCAGGTACCTGTGAGTAAGCAACATCAATGCAGTGTTTAAAAACAACTGTAAATGAATTAATCCATTCGGTATCATTCTGGTATGGATATGGATTTGGTGGATAATTTTTATCTATTGTATATTTTTGTACAGCTCTTTTTGAAAATAACAAACCTGAATATTTTTCATAATCTCTTAATGTCCTTTCTTTGCCAAATCCATATTTTCCAAAATCAAGTTCGTCTTCATTATCCATACCAAAGAGGGAACGATTTTTCTTATGGGCTTTGTTATTTTTATTAACCCAATCACCATCATCATCCCATTGTTTAACTCTACCCTTTCTTGTGTATTCGTGCCAAATTAAAACTTTATGGGGATGGAATAAATCATAACCATGAGTATATGCTCTAGCTGCTATTGATATTTCTTCTCCATGAAAATAAAATTCAGGGTCATGTTGTACTTCTACTGAAAATTTACCTAAAGTAAAACAAAAATGTGCCGAGTAAAATCTGGCAGTCACCGGCTCAGTCAGATTATTCCAATTTGGTATTGTTTCAGGTAAAAAGAATACCGCCCCCTCAGGAATAAACCTATCAAATACCATTCTCCAAGGCTCCATAGTTCTACCGTTTGGGTCGTTGTCAGGGTCAAATGAAGACACATACCCCGTCAATAGAGGTTTCTCATATCCTTTAGATTGTAAATCAACAATCATTTTAATAAATTCATCATCCCAATTTTTGTCAAATCTCATATGAGAATCTATTTGAAGAGTATATTCTTCATTTTGATAAAGTTGTTGTATCTGATTTCTCGCCCAACACGCACCTTTTGACTCGGTATATGGTATGTCAATAATTCTAAATCTATTATCATTACGATATTCATCTAAATTATCAAACCCATCGGTTTCACTAAATTGTCTGGCGATACCAAAAATTAAATTTTCAGGATTTTTGGCATTATCTAATGCGGAAATAATTGTAGGTATTAATTGTGGGTCTCGGTAAGAAGCTACTTGAATAAAGATTTTCATTTTAACATTTTACATTAAAAATATTAAAATAAGTTTTAAATTAAACACATCAAACAAGTTTTTATTTTAAACAATTAAAATTTATTGGCGACAAGGTTGATTTAATGAGAACATGTTGATTCTGCTTACACCTCCATTAGTAAATGATATATCACCAACAAATATTATGTTATTTTGACTTTCTATAACGTATATTGAGGTATCTCCTTGGGATGTGTTATATCTATTGTTGTCTGCACCGGTTGTATTATTTACCACAAACCAACCTCCTGTACCCGCACCATTATAGATATTAAAATCGCCAGCAATTAAATAATCGCCACTACTTAGTTGTAAAACTTTGTTAATCTGAGCAGTGTTTCCTGATACGTAATAAGTTCCAAATGTGTTGTCAATGGTTCCAGTATTGTCAAATTTAACATATTGGTACGGCCAACCTGCTCCAAACGCACCCCCCATTAAATAATTTCCATCACTATCAGCAATAATTGTTGTTGGATTGTAAGGTGTACTACCTGTAAATGATGGGTCAATTATAAACGTGTCCAAATATATACAAGCGTAACCCCTACCACCGCATAAGTCACCATTACCATCAGTAAAGTCAAGAAAATCACCAACAAAAACTAACTGATTATAAGTAGGATTAATTACAAAATCAGAGAAAGTTCTATTTGTACCTGAATATTCCAAATCAATTCCCATTAACACATTACCTGATGTGTCATATTTTAACAATCTTGAGGTTGTTCCAATTCTATTTAGAGCAACATAAATCTCATCATTGTATATCTCAACTTTACTAATTGAATTACCTGAAATTATGGGTCCAAATATGTTAAACGATGAGTCAAAAGTCCATCCACCTAATCCATCACTTAAATATCTACCAAGGGAACCATAATTAGGGCGACTATCAAATCCGGTAAATTCACCCGCAACATAGACATCATTAGTAGTTGAATCTTGACTAATTGATAGTACGGAACCTCCAACCGGATACCTGTCTAAAACATTTAATATTCTGTTATCATTATCAATTATTGCCAAATAATCATTTGATTTAGTATCAAAATTACCCCCAACCCAATATTGGATTGTTGCGGACACTGGTTCATTTACGGCTTTAATTGTGTAATTGATACCAGAGTCAACGGTAAACCCTGTAAAAGAAGTATTTAAAATTCCGCATGGACCCAATGAGGTAGTTGTTTGTGTAGGTGTTGGTGTTGGAGTATTTGTAGAAGTCATTGTTTGAGTAACTGTTGGAGTAGGTGTTTTAGTACTTGTAGGTGTAATTGTGTTTGTAACCGAAGGAGTTGGGGTCGGGGTTGTTATTGGCGTTGGGGTATCACAAGAGCTAACAATTAAAATAGTGTATGCAGGCATTGAGAATACAGGTATTGTAACATTAGTGTATGGACTTGTTACATTACCAATTGATATTGGAGTGTTAGTGTTGTTTGTTATTGTAAATTGATTACCGCTACAAACAGTTGGGGTTGGCTGCCCTTCACAATAATTTAAAGCAGTAATAACCCCAATTGAGTTGGTAGTAAAATTAAAGGTGTCCGCAGTTGTTGTATAGTTTACGGTTAAGTTATTTATTAACTCACCATTTAAATACCTCACAACGACTCCGTTAGTTAATGTATTGGCGGTAGATATTGTTAGACCACTTAAAATTGGGTTACATGTTGAAATATTTGAAAAATCACTCCATATACCATAATAAGTTCTAAGTTGAATTGAATCTGTAGTTGGAGTTGGTGTTTTAGTACTTGTAGGTGTAATTGTATTTGTTACTGAAGGTGTCGGTGTTTTGGTATTTGTAGGAGTTAATGTTGGAGTTGGGGTTGGAGTTGGGGTTGGAGGTATTAAGTTTTTAACCTGTTGATACCCGTAAATAGTATACCCAATTAAGTTAATTCCATTTTTAGAAGTCCCTGACCAAGAATTATATACCGATAAGAAATTATTATACGCAGTTTCAAATGTATTATTTTGGAAATATGAATTCATATAAGAACTTCCTCCATGATATATTATTGCAACGTCCGCAACAGTTGATGCAGAAATTGCAGAATCACCGATTAATGTTAATTCATCAACAATTCTATTAAACCCGTAATTTGTACTTCCTGTAAATTGATTTGTGGTTAGATAACATGCTAATAATATTCTATCTAAATTACCAACTAAAAAGTCAGAAACTTGACTTTGGGTATTTGCCGATGTTGGGTCCTCAATTTGACCAATATACGTATCAAATTTAGTTGTAGTACCCGATATTGTCTGATTAACTTGGTTTACGTACACTTTCCAAGTATTAAATTGGACAGTCCCCGCATTTGGGTAATTCCAAAACTCATTCTCTAAATTGAAATAATCATACTTTTGAGAGTTGGTTGTACAACCTGTGTTATAACTTAATCTTGAGTTTGAAAGTGAACTAATTAAAGAATTAGAACTTCCTCCAATACCCCCAATAATATCTACTCCGTAATATCTAACATTAGTATTAAATGCCCTTACCGCAGTTCTACCTGAACTTGTTGATAATATCCCATTTAAATCATAACAATAGATTGTATTGAATCCTTGTGATTGGATAAAGTTATAAAGTGTTATTTCTTCAGTATTATTACCAATAATTGTATTAAAATCATTGATATATAACGCTCTAACTAAATCTAAAGGAGTACTTGTTGATGACGGAGTCACTGTTGGTGTAGGTGTTGCAGTTGGGGTTGGATTAGAAGTAGTTGTAGGAGTGATTGACGGTGTTGGAGTATTTGTTGCGGTTGGTGTTGGCGTTGGAGTCCTTGTTTGTGATGGTGTCGGTGGTATAACCTCAAATATTAACTTGGTATCACCAGTTTGATTAAATCCTGAAAGATTTAATCCAAATTCCCCATTAAATAAGTTATAATCAACATCATATACTTGTGTAGTAGACGCTGAGAATGAACCAGGTGGTATGTTTAATACCGACGTACCTGTATATGTTATTCCTGATATGGTATTAATTGAACCACTAAACGTTACGTCAAAATTAATTGGGAACACAATATCTGAAACAACTGTGTAGTTCGCAATAACAGAGCCTGGTTCAAAATCAACTGTAATATCTAAGTCAACTCCTGTAATTGTATCAATATACAAACTCAAAGTTTGGTCTATGTCAGGGAAATAAAAATAATAAGTACCATTACCATCATTTGTTGGACTATACGAATATGGGAATTCGTTATTTTCACTTTGTCCTACTCTATATATTTCACCATTGGGTAAAGCTGAGAAATCAAATGTATAACCTGATAATAACTCAGAATCAAATATTATTGTATTATCACTTACAGTAAAAGATATGTCATTAACCAATGTATCGTCACAACTAGGACATCTATGGTTAAACATATTAAACTTATTTACATTAAGTTCAAAGTTATGAACCACTTCAGGATAACTAATTGGTTTAGTATACATTCTAAATTGTGAGATAGCCCCATCAAATGTGCCGGCAAATGTTGGTTCTAATAATATGTCAGTTGTCAATCCTGAATATGATGAATTTTCTAATAACCAATCAGGCATAACCTGAGGTACTTGTACGTAGTCAGTTGTACCGGCTGAGAATGATAAACTTTCTCTTAATCCTTGTGTTCCACCTCCCCAAGAAATATTAAACGGTGCTCCGATTTGTTTTTCTTTTTCAGTGTGTAACGCTCTTGGGATTACTTCTTCAAACCCATTGATTACAAAAAACAATCTACCATTAATGTAAATTTTAAGAGAACCTAATCTAAAATCTTTCTCAACTATCCACGCTTCATTAATTCCCAATACTGTAACACTCTGGTCACAATATCCCGGAGTCTTACCTGAGGTGTTAATTAATTCCAAATCAGGTAATACGTACGTATCATTAGTTATTGAGCCCAACCCTCCAAATTTTTCAATGTCGGCATCGTCATAAAAATTATTTCTCTCCCATATGCAGTCAACTTGGAACCAGTGTTCTTTATTTAGATAATCAGGATTTTCTTCTGCACAATAATCAAATATTTTATTTGTTGAACAATACTCCTCAATTGTATATCCACTCAATATCTTTGTTAAATCAGTCTCACATGGTAAAATACCATCAACAGTTGTTGTTGCAGTAACAGTTTCAACAATGGTTTGCGCGGTGAGTTTTAAAACTTTAACACAAACATTTGGATTTGACATATCCCCTTTTAACCTTAATGCGAAGTTATTTGACATTGAGTCCAATAACGGAGTACCACTAACACTCATACTAAATGTTCCTGCAGTGCTTGCAGTTAAAACAACCTCACTTGGATTAAATTTTGTGGTTTGGGTGTAAACATCCACACATCTTGAATTTGTATTGCCCGTTTCAGAACAACTGCAACTAGTTATACCTGTTAAACTACTATCATTATAATAGAACTTGTTTTCCGCTCTGGCACCAAAATAGAAAAATATGTTTGAATTATCAGGATAAACATCATTTAATGTGACCTGACCTGGCTCAGGAGAATACTGATTTTGTTGACGAGCTTTTAATATCATTTCAACCGACCATCCTTTGTTAGTTCGGTTCGGAAATGCTTCGTAATCGTATCCAAATAATTGGAAGAACCCTTGGTAAAACCCTCCATACAAATGATGGTATTCCCCAAATATATTACTATTTTTTGAAACCACTTCATATACTGTTTGAGCAGTATTCGCCGAAAATCTGACATTTGGAGAGTTAGTATACCCAGTTACTTGAAATAATTTTAATCTTCTATCAAATGTGTATCTATCAAATGCTAACGCAGAATTTGTTAATCCATTAGTGTATGAAATTGTCATACCTGTCATTTCAGGTACTAATCCATTATCAATCCCTGTTAACCCAATATCGCACAATGTTTGAGCAGTAATTAAATATAAATTTTCATTGTTTGGATTATAATAATTCTTTGAAATTAGAGTATTTCCAGAATTAAACGTTCCGTAATTTAAATCCAATTTTTGGTTGCAATAATATGAATCCAAATCAAAATAGATTGGTAAAACATTTCCATCGTTTTCACCAATGATATAGGGGGATAAAGCAACCTCTTCATTAAAACTTTTCTCATCTGAGGCAATTGACACATCAAATAATCTTGGGACAGATTTGACATACCATTTCTTAAAATTATATTGATTAATATTCTGTTGGGTCATTTGTATGATAAATAGTTAAATAGGAGTATTTATATATAAAAACTAAAATGGATTTTTCAAAAGAGTATTTTAATTCTCCGTACTACTTCTACATTAAGGAGGGTAAGAATGATATTTACGTATATTTTAATGTTAGTAATACTTTAACTGAAGCAAGAAAAAAAGATGAAGTGGTGAAATTTGATAAAAAATATAAAAAGGAAGTTGAGGGGGAGTTATCAAAAATTCAAAAAGATAAAAAGTTGAAAACAACAAAAGATGTTAAAAACAAATTATCTAAAAAGAAAAATGAATTAGAGGAGTTAGTGGATTACGATGGAACATTTTTAAGTTCTAAAATACCAATTCACAATCCTTATTTATCACCAAAGGGCACTACGGACCAAGAAATTGTAATGAATAGACAAACTAATAATCCTGTAACAAGAGGATATAGAGTTTATTGGGGTGAGGGTACTGAAAATGAAGAAGATGTTATTAGTGAGATTGATTTCTCAGACGCATTTGGGTATGAGGAAACAGAAGATAAAGATTATAAAGACACTGTAAAAACACTTAAAGATATGGGTGTTGAGAATGCGCCTGAAAGAGCCAAGGAATTTGGTAAAATACCAAAAGTGAAAAAGCATAATGGTAAATTAAAACAAAGATTGTCAGAGAAGGAACAAATTGAAGAGACTAAAAAAGAAAAGATGAAGAAAATGGTTGAGGATATTGTTTTAAATAAAAAATCTTCAAACAAAGACATAGGTAAAAAAAATACAAATAAAGGATTAAGTAAAATTCTTTCAAAAAATATTGAAAACATTAAAAAATTGGCAGATAAAGAGGGTATCAAAATAACTGATTTAATTAAAATTTTGAAAGGAAGTGAATAGTAAATTATACGGAAAAACTTACGAAATCCCAAGTGATGTTTTGTCAAAACTTGAACCATTCAAGTCTGAAAAAACTATTGCGAATTTATTATCTAAGGGTACCATCACATATCAGAATATTAAAAAGATTATTCATGATATGGAAAATGGAGAATTGGATAAATTAGGTGGAAATGACTTTAAATCTTGGTTAGACCTAACTCTTACGTCTGATAAAGACAGAGTTCATGGTTCTAAAGAAATTAGAAAAAATGGTGGAATGGAAAACCAATTCATCAAACCACACGAGAAAAAAGAAGTTAATGTACGACCAAGTCAAAGACATGAAAAATCAATAAACAAATACGATAGCTCGGTTATTGAGAGTTTACAAAGAATAAACGAAATAATGAAAAAAACATTATAATTATGGCACAATACGAACCTTTAAATTACGAACAACCTGAAAATAAATTAACAGCAATTGCTGATAAGATTAGAAAGGATTTGATTACTAAAAATGATTTCACTCAAAGAAAAAATGAATATGGAGTCACCAACTCAGACGCAATTTCTGACGGAGACTTACAAGGTAAAGGTACTGGAATATTCTTAGATACCTTCAATGGTGGTAATTCAGTGGATAAAGTTGAAAGGGTTGATGATATTAAAATTAACCAATATAACTCATCTAAACCTTACAATATTAATCCCCAGTAATGAAACTTTACAACGTCATAAAACAACTTATATTTGAAGCAAGTGCTGACGATATTTCTAATTCTATAAGAAATAGAAATGTTGTAACCATTTACTACGATGGTGATGACGATGGGAAGTATACTGGTAAAGGATTACGTGTGATTGAACCATTCTGTTACGGTAAATCCAAAAAAGGAAATATGGTAATTAGAGCGTGGGAAAGAGAAGGGGCATCTTATACAGGTTCAAAAGGAGAACAACCATTACCTGGTTGGAGATTATTTAGGGTTGATAGAATTGGTAACTATTCTGTGGACCCAAGAGAAACTTTTAATGAACCTAAACCAAATTATAATCCTGATGACAAAGGTATGGTAGGACTAAAAAAATGTGTAAAATTTGATATAGAAAATGAATGATTTAATGCAAAAATTAATGATATCCAAACAGATAATGGATAGACATGATACTATGGGTAGAGGACAAAATAGTTCGGGTAACTACAACACTCAGATTTCTGAAAGTACTGTTCCCCAATCATTTAATGAGACTCCAATTCCCGCAACATATAATATACCACAAGAATTTTTACAAACGACTCAATCGGTACAACCAAAACAAGTTCCAATAACCGAAGATAGAATTAAAAATTCAAAATTACCAGATGCAATAAAAAAATTGATGATGGAACACCCAATACAACAACCTCAATCTTATCAACCAACAATTTCAAATGATATCATTGAGAAAGCATCAAGACTAATGGGTGAAAATAAACAAATTACTCAAACATCTCAAACAGTTAATACCAAACAACCACAACAATCTTTTGGATTAAGTGCTTCTGATATTAAACAAATTGTTAGAGAGACTGTTGAGGAGGTTTTAACTGAGAATGGATTAATGGTGGAATCAACTCAAAAGACTAATGAAACAATGACAATTAGAGTTGGTAAACATATTTTTGAAGGAAAAATATCTAAAATTAAAAAGACATCGTAAGAAATTACATTTAATTTATTTAAAGTCCCTTTTTGGGACTTTTTTATTTTATAGTTGAATTATTAATAGTGTTTAACTATTATTATTCCTATGAAAGAAAAAATTAAAGTTTTAGTTATTCCATCAGACACAACAGGTGTTGGTAGATTCCGTTCTATAAATCCACACACGTTTTTGCAAGAAAAATACTTTGAGGATTTTCACATTGATATTGAATTTAATCCTGATTTAAACAATCTAAATTATTTTAAAGACTATCAAATAATTCATTTCCATCGTTCAGTTGGACCTGATTTGGACCGTTCAATTCAAGTAATACCTATTCTAAATTCAATGGGGATTATCACTATTTGTGATATTGATGATTATTGGTCTCCAACTAAAGAACATCCTTTACATGACATTATTGTTACTCAAAAGATTAACGAGAAGATTGTTGCAAATTTAAAATTAGCAAAGTATGTTACAACAACAACGGAAGTATTTGCGGACGAGATTAAAAAAATTAATCCAAATGTCGTAATTTTCCCAAATGCCATTGACCCAACGGAACCTCAGTTTAATGAACAATTAGTTGAGTCTGACAAAGTTAGGGTTGGTTGGTTAGGTGGCTCAAGTCACTTACATGATTTGAGACTTTTAGACGGAATGGTTGCAAAACTTTCTGACGTTCAAAAAGACATTCAATTTGTTCTTTGTGGTTTTGATACAAGAGGTATGATGACCGAAATTAATCAACAAACAGGTGAGCAAAAACGTAGACCGATTAAACCTCATGAGACCGTATGGTATGAGTATGAAAAAATATTCACAAATAACTATTCAATCGTAACACCTGAGTATAAAAAACATTTGGAGTTGTTTAGTCAAACAGAATTCTCAAATGAAATTAATGAATCGTATTTGAGAGTGTGGACGAAACCTGTTACATCATATGCTCGGAACTATTCAAAATTTGATATATCTTTGGCACCAATTAAACAACATATCTTTAATAAGGTTAAATCACAATTAAAGGTAATTGAAGCGGGTTTCTATAAGAAAGCGTTAATTGCAACTGACTTCGGACCATATACCATTGATTTAAAACACGCTTTAAAGAATGGTGAGTTCACTGATGGTAACGCATTACTTGTTAAAGAAAGTAGAAACCACAGTGATTGGGCTAAGTACATTAAGAAATTGGTACAAAACCCAAACATGAGAATTGACATGGGTGAGAGACTTTACGAACACGTATCACAAAGATATGATTTAAATATTGTAACAAAAAACAGAGCAGAATTCTATAAATCAATTGTATGATAAAACATCCATTACATAAAATCTTATTCCTTGACATTGAGACCGTCGGAATATCAAGTAATTTTGAAAATTTTCAAAAGGACCATCCTTCTCTTTCTTACCAATTTGAAAACTATTTGGATTGGTTTAAAAAAAGGTTTCCTGAAGAAGAAAGTAACACAAAGGAACAAATATTTGTTAATAGAGCAGCTTTGGTGCCTGAGTTTTCAAAAATTGTTTGTGTTTCGGTCGGATTTGTTGACCCAAAAGGTGAAGTTAAGAAACAAACATTCTTTAATTCAGACGAGACTCAATTATTAAGAGATGTGAACGCTCTTCTAAACCGTGTAGATAAATTAGGGTTTATTTTGTGCGGACATAACTTGAAGAATTTTGATATTCCCGTACTTGCAAAAAGAATGATGATAAATGGAATTTTACCATCGTCAATTTTACCGACATATGACACAAAACCATGGGAGATTAAAGCAATTGATACAAAAGAGATTTGGCAATACGGACAATTCGGAGCGATATCGTCACTTGAATTAATGTGTATTTCATTGGGTATTGAAAGTTCAAAAAATATGGAGGTTACTGGCAATAAAGTTCATGACTCATTTTGGAATGAAAATAAGTACCAAGAAATTCAAGATTATTGTGAGAAAGATGTTGAGGTGTTAATAAATGTTGTTAGTAAATTAGTGTCATTATGAGTCAAAACAAAGAAATAAGTGATGATGAGTTTGTAAAACAAATCAATGAAATGAGAAAAGTTTTACAATCTTTAGTAGATGGGGAATCTGTAAATGAATTAAGTGACGAATTGGGTACTGACTTTTCAGAATTCAATGAGTTAGTCTTTAACCCTCCTATTACAAAAATAGAGTTAAAATACAAGTCACCATTTAAGTTATTTTATAATTATGAATCCGATAGTGGATTTGATTTATATTCAACTGAAGAGATTACCATACCCGCTTTTGGTAGAGTATTAGTTCCAACAGGAACTTACTTTGACATACCGTCAGGACATGAAATACAGGTTAGAACAAAAAGTGGATTAGCAATTAAAGAAGGATTAATGGTATTAAACAGTCCCGGAACTGTAGACGAAGGATATACAGGTGAAGTTAAAGTAATTATTTTTAATGTTAACAACCACGAATACACAATTAAAAAAGGTATGAAAGTTGCTCAAGCCGTATTGGCGAGATGTCACCAAGGGATTTCAGTTGATTTAGTCTCGGTAAGTGGGATTGATGAGAAGGATAGAAATGAAAACGGTTTTGGGAGTACGGGGATATGATTACGATAGGATATAGTACAAGAGAATCTAAACCTGAGTTTCAAGAGTATTTAAGAAAATCTGCAGGACACCCCAAGGTTCAGATTATTGAAAAGGTTAATAATGGAGAAAAAAACTTATCTCAAGTTTATAATGAAATTATATCTGAATCTAACCACGATATTATAGTTTTATGTCACGACGACATTTATTTTGATACAAATAATTGGGCTAACAAGTTATCCAAAGTTTTTGATAAAAATTCAGAATATGGAATACTCGGAATGGCAGGTACTACTCACATGCCAAAAAGTGGTATGTGGTGGGAAGATAGAACAAAAATGTACGGAATTGTTAATCACGAACATGATGGAAAAAAATGGGAGTCAAAATATGCCGATTCATTAGGTAATGACGTTAAAGAAGTTGTAGTAGTTGATGGTGTATTTATTGCCATTCATAAAAACAAGATTAAAAGTAATTTTGATGAATCCGTTAGTGGATTTCATATGTACGATATAAATTTTTGTTTTAAGAACTTCTTAGATGGAGTTAAAATTGGAGTCATAACAAACATACGTCTTACTCACAAATCCATTGGAATGACAAACGAACAATGGGAAACCAATAAGAATTTGTTTGCTGAAAAATACAAAGACAACCTACCAACAAAAGTTAAATTTAACGAAAACTCAAATTTAAAAGTTTTAATATCTTGTTTGTTTTTTCAAAAATTTACAGGTTCAGAAATGTACGTTTTTGAATTAGCTAAAAATTTAGTTAAACAAAATTGTGATGTCACTGTTGTCGCATCTGAGACCAACGGACCATTAGTATTGATGGCAACTAAATTAGGTATTAAAGTTAAGAATATAAAAGAAACTCCTGGATTTAAAATGGGTGATGGTAAATGGATGATTAATACAGACAAAGGACCACAACCATCAATTCCAAATAATTTTTATCAAGTAGACACTCCGCATTTTGATATTATTCATTGTCAACACAAACCAATTGTTGAGATTATGAATACACTATATCCAACAGTTGATAAAATTTGTACGATTCATTCTGAAGTAATTGCACTTGAGAATCCTGTAGTACATAATAGTATTAAAAGATACATCGCAATCCGTCCTGAGATTAAAGAACATATTGTGAATAATTTTAATATATCTGAAGATATTGTAGATGTCATCTATAACCCAATTGATGAAACCAAATTTTATAACAAAAATATAAAGTCTGAGAATTATATTTTATTTGTCGGCTCAATTGATTACTTGAGGAAAAATACAATATTAGATTTGATAGAAGTTTCTAAAAATGAGAATAAAGAACTTTGGTTGGTTGGTGAAAATAAATCAGATTACCTAACTGAAATTTTAAAAAACTCACATGTAAAATATTTTCCACCCACATTAGAAGTTGATAAATACATTCATAAATGTAGTGAGACTGCGGGTATACTTTTAGGTAGAACAACAATTGAGGGGTGGATGTGCGGAAAACCAGGTTGGATTTATAATGTTGATGGTACAGGTAAAATAATAAATAAAGAATTTCATGATGTTCCGTCAAATATTGATAGATTTTATTCGTCAAATGTGTCAATAGAAATAAAACGTAAGTATTGTTTAATAATATCTTAAAATACTGAAAATTATAATAAGTGTTTTATTTATTTTTATTCAAAAATTAGTACTTTTTAGTATAAAAATATGGAAATAAGAGTTTTAGTTATCAATATAAACAATAAAAATTATACTAAAAATTGTATAAATTTACTTTTAAATCAAAGATTTAAAAAATTTAAAATTACTTTATTCGACCAAAGTTCTACCGAAGAGGGTACCGAAGAAATATTAAATTATTTCATCAATCTTGGGGTTGACGTAATAAAGAGTGATTCTAATGTTCCTGTAAATTCTGTTTGGAATTGGTTTTATGAAAATTATAATGAAGATATATTATGTTTTTTAAATAATGATGTACTTATTTATGATAATTTTATTTCAGACATTATTAATGTTTTTAAAAAGGAGCCGACCGTTGGTGTTGTCGTACATTCAACTAATCATGATAATTTTACAGAAAAAAAAGAAATTACCGAGTATACCGTAGTAGAACCAAAAATATTTATGCAAGGGTGGGATTTTAGTATTAGGAGAGATGCATATACTATAGTTCCAACAGAATTAAAAACTTATTGCGGTGATGATTTTATTTTCCATAACTTATACGAAAAGGGGTATAATTTAGCATATATTACAAGCTCTCCGATGATTCATTTTGAAGGTCAATCAAAACCATTCCTTTCTCATGGAGGGGTTATTGATATCATTACGTATAAAAATATGGGATATCCTCATTATTTAAGAATTAATAATGAATTTTCAAATTTAAGACCAAATAAAATCTTTATATAAAATTACCAATGAAAATTTTAATAACAGGAGTTGCAGGACTATTAGGTAGCCGATTATCAGACTGGATAATTGAAAATAAAACAGATGTTGAGGTTATTGGAATTGATAACCTAAGTGGGGGATATATAGAAAATATAAATAATAAGGTAAGATTTTACAATATGGACCTTAAAGATTTTAATTTAAGTAATATCTTTGAAGATGAAAAACCTGATTATGTTTTTCATTTCGCCGCATATGCCGCGGAAGGTCTTTCTCCATTTATTAGACAATATAACTACGAAAATAATCTAGTATCAACATCAAACATCATAAACCAATGCATTCAAAATAATGTTAAACGTTTGATTTTTACATCAAGTTTAGCAGTATATGGGCATGGTTATGGAGGAGTTTTTGATGAAAACCAAATTCCAAAACCTATTGACCCATATGGAGTGGCCAAATACGCATGTGAAATGGATATTCAGATTGCCGGAGAGCAACACGGTTTAGATTGGTGTATCATTAGACCACATAATGTTTATGGAATTAAACAAAATATTTGGGATAAATATCGTAATGTTTTAGGAATATGGATGTACCAATATCTAAATAATGAACCGATGACAATTTTTGGCGATGGGGAACAGACTAGAGCTTTTAGTTATATTGATGATTGTTTAGAACCTCTTTGGAATTCATGTATCTTACCTGAAGCATCAAAACAAATTATTAATTTAGGGGGTATTGAAGAATATTCTATTAAATATGCGTGTCAAATTTTACAAGAGATTATCGGTTCCGGTAACATTGTATATAAAGAATCAAGACATGAAGTAAAGAATTCAATACCGACCTATCAAAAATCAATTGATATTTTAGGTTTTTCACATAAAACATCATTGAGAGATGGATTGAGTCATATGTGGGAATGGGCGAAAAAACAACCTAAAAGAGATAGATTTATTTGGCCTTCTTATGAGATAAATAAAGGAATATATTCTTTTTGGAAATGAAAAATACTAATATAGAGTTTATAATACCAACATATAATAGACCGTATCAACTTTTAACAGTTATTGGGTCAATTGCGTCTCAGATAAATCCAAATTGGAGGGTACATGTTGTTGCGGATTGTCATTATGAAGGGTATGATAATATTAAATTTTTCTTTAAAAATGAAAAAAGAATTAAATTTTCGGTATTAGATGGTCCTCATAACGATTGGGGTCATACCCCGAGAATTTATGGTCTACAAAATGCAACCGAAGAATGGGTGGTTATGACAGGGGACGATAATTATTACACACCGAATTTCGTAGATTCTTTTTTATCGGTAATTGACGATGAGGTTAATTTTGTATACTGTGATATGTTACACAACCATGATACAACTCAATGTAATTCTTATAGGTATTTTGAATCTTCTCCCAAAATTAACTTTATTGACATAGGAAATTTCGCGTCAAGAACTCACCTTTCAAAATTAATACCCTTTAATAAGGGCTCCTATAGTGCGGATGGGGAATTCGTTGAGTCTTATATAAAAAAATTTTGTAATGAAAAAAATAATATAAAAAAAATAAATAAATCACTTTATATCCATAATTAATGAATTTAATAAATTTTAAAAACAAAGACTATCCTTACTTTCAATGTGAGGGATTTGCATCTCAATTCGCATTTCCATATGCTAAAAAATTTTGTGATGGTGAGGGATACGATATTGGGTGTATGAAAAAAGAATGGTCTTTTCCTGGGTCAATACCAATTGACTTATCTTTTAATGACGGATACCACGCACTAAATTTACCAAAAAAAAATGTTGATTATATATTCTCAAGTCATTGTTTAGAACATATTACAGATTGGGTTACAGTTATGGACTATTGGTATGAAAATTTAAAAGACGGAGGAATTCTATTCTTATATTTACCCGACTATAGTCAAGAGTACTGGAGGCCATGGAACAATAGAAAACATGTTAATATATTTTCACCAAAAATAATTGAGGATTACTTATCTCATAAAAATTATAAAAACATTTTTGTGAGTGGGATTGATTTGAATAATTCATTTATGGTTGTTTGTGAAAAATGAAATATATAATTAATCAATTCCAAGGCATCGGGGATATATTTTTTTGTGAACCGATTGCTCGTCATTTACATAATAATGGCGATAATGAAATCTTATGGCCTGTTTTAGATGAATTTATATGGGTAAAGGAGTACATTCCTTATATTAACTTTATTAAAAAAAGTGAATTCGTCTTTAATTATGAAAGTACTTTTTTTGGAAATTTAGATGATAACACAATACATGTTCCATTAAGATTTGCTAATCCTATTTTTAGAGGTCTTCACCCTCATGATTATTCTGACCAGTATCATACTATGCTAGACAAATATAGAATGATGGGTTTACCTGAAAATTTATGGAGGTCTTTATCATGGGTTAGAAACAATAAAAAAGAAAATGAACTTTATAATTTATTAATTAAAAATAAGAATTATGTTTTAGTTAATAATTTTTGGAGTGATGGAGTTTTAGACATAAAATTTAATTCCAATGGTAGAGACATTGTTTATATGAATAAAATTAATGGTTATACATTATTTGATTGGTCTAAAATAATTGAGGATGCGGATGAAATACACACGGTATCAACTTCAAATTTATTTATCATTGAATCACTAAAATTAAAAACGGACAAAGTTTTTTTATACCCAAGAAGGCCTAGAGAAAATAATTTTGACGGTATTTCTGAGTTTGTGAATAAAAATTTTAATTTGGTTTTGTAGTATGGAATTTGTATCATATGGTGAAACATTCATCTTTGATGAAGAAAAACACAATAATATAACAAGTTTTAATTGGTTTGTTGATGTTTTAAAAAATGAGAAATGGGAGCCACTAACTTTTGAAATATTTAATCAGTTATCTAATAAAGAAAAAATTGCGGTAGATATCGGAGGTTGGATTGGAGTAACGTCCATTTTCTTATCAAAAAAATTTAAATCAGTTATAACAATTGAACCAGATTTAGTAGCATTTAAAACTCTTTTGGAAAATATTAAAGATAATAAATGTGATAATGTCATTTCATACAATAAAGCGTTTTTCAATAGTAGTGTTAAAAATATTTATTTTGGAGTAAATGATTTTGATTTTGACTCATATTTAGGTTCATCAACCAGTCATATTAAGGTAAATAAAAATAATGTAGAGGATTACCAAATAGAGACTATTAGTATTTTAGATATTATACAGGAAGTCAATCCTTTTGAAATTGGTTTAATTAAAATTGATATTGAGGGTGGTGATGAAGATATTTTAGATGAGGTTATTACTGTAGGTTCAAAATACGGGTGGAAATTATGGATTTCATTTCATTATGGGTGGTGGAAAGATAAAAATATTAAGAGGTTTGAGTATTTGATACCATTAATTAAAAAGGTTAGAGTGGATAATACCGAAATACCCCCATATAATTTGTTTTCGGTAATTGAACAGAATGTTTCAGAATCGTTTTTAATTGAGTTATAAAAAAATAATACAGATTTATGAAAATACACGCACACATAATAGCATTTAATGAGGAAAAAATCCTTCCATTTACATTAGATTACTATTCATCAATATGTGAAAAAATTTTTGTTTACGATAATATGTCAACAGATTCTTCCGATGAGATTTACAAAAAATATGAAAAGGTTGAGGTCATAAAATGGGATAGTAATAATGAAATTAACGAATTTAATTATACTAAAATCAAATCTTATGAATATAGAAATAGAAGTAGGGGTCAAAAAGTTGACTGGGTAATTACATGTGACTGTGATGAATTTATATATCACCCTAATTTAATTGATAAACTTAAACACTACTCAAGCGTTGGGGTTACTGTGGTTAGGACTAGCGGACATGAAATGGTTAGTAATGAATTTCCAAAATATGACAATACACTATTACCAAATAAAATCAAAATTGGTTCGGAAAAATTAAAAATGTTATCTAAAAGTATTATTTTTAATCCTGAAATTAATATTGAATTTGATGCCGGTGCCCATAATTTTAGTTCAGATAATACAATACTTTCAGATACTGACGAAATAAAAATTTTACATTATAAAGGACTTGGTGAGAATTACGTTAAAGAAATATATGAAAATCGTGCTAAAAGACTCAGCCAAACCAATAAAACTAATGGATGGGGAACTCACTATTTTGAATCTGAAAAATTTATATTATTAATGAGAGATATTTTAAAGAAAAATAAAAATATTGTTGATGTTATATGAATACTCCTATTACATTTACTATAACATCTTGTAATAGACTTGATTTATTAGAGAAAACATTATCTAGTTTTATGTTAATTAACAATTATGAAATTGATGAATATCTTATGTCTGACGACTCAGGTAATTGCGAAATTTCAGAATTTTTAAATAATAAATATGGTGAAAAATTTAAAATAATATCAAATAAAACACAAGTTGGGTTATCTAAGAGTATTGATAACCTATTTACATCATCTAAAAATGAATACATATTTCATTGTGAGGACGATTGGTTATTTGACTACAATCCTAATTTTATAAGGGATTCGTTGTCAATTTTATCTGAAAGAAATGACATACACCAAGTTAGTGTTAGACACAATTATTGTAATCCCCACAAGCCGATTGGTGAGTTGTTAAAAACTAACACTAGTGTTAAATATTGGGAATTAACTCAGGAATTTAAAAGTACCCCAAATCAAATATGGAATGGGTATAGCTGGAATCCCGGATTACGAAGAAAATCAGATTACCTTAAAATGTTCCCAAATGGGGTTTCTGAATTTGGTGATGAATATGATTGTGCAAATCATGTTAGAAAATATAATTATAAATCTGCGGTTTTGGAACAAACATCATGTTATCATATAGGGTACAAAAGAACAGAAAATTTTATAATATAACACATATAATATAATGACAAGAAAAAAAACAACTAAAGACCCCGTTGATTTCGGGGGAGAAACTAAGGTTTCAAAGAAAGACCAAATCTGTAGAATTATAAAAAAGAGTAAAGACAAATTCCTAACTCAAAGTCAAAGAGAGTACTACGATAAATTAAGAAGAAATCAAATCACTGTCTGTTCAGGACCTGCAGGTGTTGGTAAAAGTTTTATAGCTATGAAGGCAGCGGTAGATTTACTCGCAGAACACGATTCCCCTTATGAGAAGATAATCATTGTAAGACCTGCTGTTGAAGCCGAAGAAAAACTTGGTTCATTACCTGGAAATGTTGAAGAGAAATTAGACCCATATATCTTCCCATCATATTATCTATTAAATAAAATTATCGGTAAGGAGGCTCGTGAAAAATTAAAGTCCATGGAGGTTATTGAGGTATTTGCATTAGCTTATATGAGAGGGATGAATATTGATAACTCCATTCTAATCTTTGAAGAAGCTCAAAACGCAACTCCAAAACAGATGAAACTTTTATTAACCCGTATTGGAACCGACAGTAAATTTTTCATATCAGGTGATTTAGAACAAACTGATAGATATAAAGATAAAAAACATTCAGGATTGTGGGATGCTCTTGAGAGATTAAAAAACATGTCTGAAGTTGGGGTTCATCAATTTGGAGATGAAGATGTGGTTAGAAACCCGATAATAACAGAACTATTGAAAAGGTATGAAGATAGGGATTGAGATTAATGGTGTTCTTAGGGACACCATTTTAAAATTTAGACAGGTATATGAAAAGGTTATGATTGATACTCAGGATGATGAGAATCCTTCGTCTACTTTTCAAATTGACATGTCAGGTAACACTGAAGAGGAACAAACTAAACCTTCATTTGAATATAAAATAATTAGTGATGTCAACTCTTTAGATTTAATGTCTCATTTTTCATTTAGAGATGAAGATGAATTCTTCTCGTTTATGTATGAAGAACACCCAATGGAGATATTCGGTCATTCTCCTTCAACTGAGATGTTAACTTTTAACATTTTAAATGATTTGTATTTGGAACTTAGAGACAAACATGAAATTCATATAATTTCAGATGAGATTAATAAATCAAAACCTGCTTCTCTATTTTTTCTTTCAAAATTTGGGTGCTTGGTTGAGCATGTTTCATTTTATAATGAAATTACTAAAAATGATGTTTTATCAAAGTTTGATTTAATAGTTACTTCTAATCCTGATGTTATTATTAATTATGGAGACAAAATTGATGTAATTAAATTTGATACTTGTTATAATACAAATATTAATTCTAAAAACTCAATTTCGTCAATTAAAGATTTAAAAGAAAAAATTAAGAAATGCTTAGAATTTTAGGAGAATATTATTACATTGACTTGAATAAGATTCAAGAAGATGTGAATTTTAACACTGAGATAGTTTCAGGTGAGACTGAGCAACATATTAGTGTTGTAAAGTATGATATGATTAAAATAATGATTGACGTTATTTTAACCGAACAAAATGAAGTTGATGAGGCTTTGGGTCCAAAATCTGACACCTCAATCCCATTTAAAATCGCATTTAATACTCTATTAAATAATCAAATAATAAAAAAATACTAATATGGAAGAAAGAGTTAGTAAAATAGAACAATCTATCAAAAATCTAAAAGAAAAAAACTCAAGAATTTACTTCTTTGTGCAGGACACTAAAGGTAACGCAAGAGCATCTGTAAGATACATCTATCAGATGGCACACACACTAAAAGAATTGGGATATAACTCAATAATGTTACACGAAAAAAATGATTATTATGGTGTATCTAATTGGTTGGATTCTAAATTTATGGAATTACCTCACCAATCAGTTGAAGGTCAAAATTTGGAGATTTCACCTGAGGATGTGATTATTGTCCCTGAAATTTTTGGGTACATTATGACGCAAATTTCTAATCTACCATGTGCGAAAATTGTTTTATCTCAAGCTTACGACCACGTATTTGAAACATTACAACCAGGTCAGTCATGGAGTCAATTAGGATTCACAAAATGTATTACGACATCTGAAAGACAAAAAGAATATTTGTCATCAGTTATGAGAGGGGTAACTTATGACGTGGTTGAACCCTATATTTCAACAGTTTTTGAGAAGTCACAGTATCCCGCAAAACCAATTATTACAATCCATTCAAGAGAACAAAGAGATTCAATTAACATTATTAAATCATTCTATCTTAAATATCCTCAATTCAGATGGATTAGTTTTAGAGATATGAGAGCAATGTCTGAAGAAGAATTCTCAACTCACTTAAAGGAGTCAATGTTATCAGTATGGATTGACACAACTAGTTCATTTGGGACATTCCCTCTTGAGTCATTCAAATTAGGGGTTCCAGTTATCGGTAAAGTTCCTAACATGGTTCCAGAATGGATGGATGAAAAAAATGGAGTGTGGGTTCAAGACACAATTAAAATGATTGATTATATCGCAGATTTCGTACAGAATTGGCTTGAGGATAACATCTCTGAAGATTTGTATACCGCAATGTTAGAAACTTCTGAAAAATACTCCGACGAAAACAAATTCAAAAATAAAGTTTCACAATTATTTAATTCATATTTCAATGTAAGAATTTCAAATTTTGAAACTGAACTAAATAAATTAACATCAAACGTAGAACAATAATATGGAAAATATTTTAGATTTAAGTGTAATCTTACCAATTAAAACTTCTTTGGTTAAGGACTTTGGAGAATTCTTCACAAAGGCAATCCAATCAATCTCTAATCAACATACTAAGGCGAAAGAACTAATTATCGTACATTCATCTGAAGAAAAATTAGTTGATTTTTTAAGCTCTTATGATTTTGGAGGATTAGAAGTTAAAAAAGTTTTGTTTGACGGGGAACCAAATTATTCAGGTCAAATTAATTTAGGTGTTAGTAGTTCATCTTGTAAATGGGTAACATTCTTTGAATTTGACGATGAGTATTCTCAAATATGGTTTAAGAATGTAAAAAAATATTCTGAAATTTACTCTGATGTTGACGCTTTCTTACCATTAGTTGTAGATGTTGATAATAAATCTGTTTTTGCAGGGTTTACTAATGAAGCAACTTTTGCGGCTAATTTCAGTCAGGAGATTGGGTATTTAACAAACGAAACTTTGTTAGGTTACCAAAACTTCCAAAGCTCAGGTATGGTTATTAAAAAGTCATCGTTTGAAGATTTTGGAGGGTTTAAATCAAGTATGAAGTTAACTTTTGTTTATGAGTTTTTACTTAGAATGACATATAATTCAGTTAAAATTATGACAATTCCAAAGATTGGGTATAAACATGTCAATTTAAGAGAAGAATCAATTTTTTGGGACTACAAAAATGGTTCAAACAAATTGTCTGAAAACGAAGTTAAGTTTTGGGTATCTGCGGCTAAGAAAGAATATTTCTTCACTAGTGATAGAAACATAAAATTTGCTGAAGAAAATGCTTAATGATTTTAAGCTCATCAACGTCACATACTATTGTAACTCAAAAAAGAGCCAAAAAAGGTAGTGGTGAAAACTATTTTGATGTTCGGGAGGAGAATGCGGTTAGAATGTTTCTAACCGCTTCTACTTTTGATGAAAAGAATAAGATATATAACGAGTATCTAAGACACCCGTTAGATAAAATGATTTCATCAATTATTAGAAGGTATAAATTATACCGTAAAGACATGGATTTTATTGAGGTTCATACCGATACTCATTCATTTCTAATGACTAAGATTGATAAATTCAGCCCATCAAAAGAAAAAAAGGCATATTCGTATTTCGGTACAATATGTAAAAATTATTTGATGGGACAAATACTCAAGGACCAAAAAGAACAAAACAGAAAGATATCTTATGAAGACATTTCATCGGATTTAGAAAATGACTCTAAAATGGTTTATTATATGGATATTGAACCAACTGAAGAGGTAAATATTATTCCAATATTACAAGATAGTATTAAAGAAACCTTAGAGTCGGGGGATTTGAATGAGAATGAAATTAAATTAGGTATCGCACTTAATGACATTTTTGAGAACTACGAGACAATATTTCCAGCCACTGATAATAATAAATTTAATAAAAATGTTATTCTATTATCTTTAAGAGAAATGACTAACATGTCAACCAAAGAAATCAGGGCGTCTATTAAAAAGTATAAAAAATTATATATTGGTTTATTAGATAGTGAAGATAATGAATAATTAAAAAAGTAGTTAAAATATTTATCATTATGAGTAAACCAAGAAAAAAACAAATAAATTTTACAAAAGATTCCATTCTAACTCTTATGCAAGAAATATATAATGAGTTAGTTGAGCAACGCTCTACCGCAATTAGAATTCAGAATAAAATGATTTCAATGATGAAGGAACCTGAGGATATGACATTAATAGGCCCTGTTATTGAAAAACAACAAAAGATAATTAATGACTGTGTTGAGAAAAAATTACAATTATCTAAATTACAGTCAGGTATATGGGAAAAACAATCTTCTAAGGAGGAAGAGTTTGATATTTCTAACATGGATGAAAATGTGTTACAAAGTCTTTTAGAAAAGGACATTGACGCATCAAACGAAAAATTTGAATTGTAATGGGTATTGATAACGCAAGCGACTTTAATGAATCAAAATCTAAACTGAATGCCTTTAAAGAATTTAATAAGGTTAATCAGTCTATTAAAGACGCTCAGGCAAAAGTTAATCAATTCCAAAAAAAGGCATCTGATATCCAACAAAGTTTGGATTCTGCCAAAATAGATGAAGCAATTAAAAACAAACTATCATCTTCATTTGAGCAAATGATAGAGATGATTGCAATGACTAAAGGAGCCTCAATCTCAACATCTGAATTTTTAAGAGCAAAATTTTTAAAGGCAATACAGAAAATTAAACCTGTATTAATGGATATTTTAACCCAAGAAATGATTTCGGCTCTTGGGTGTTCTAATGAATCAACTTATTCTCCTGAGGACATTTATATTAAAGTGTCGTCAATTGATTTGTTTAAGTCGTTAATTATTAATCCTGATACTTCATCGGGTAAGGCATATTACGAGTTAAAAGATGTTAATGATAATACTTTAACTCAAAAATCCAGGCCAACTAATAAAATGTTATACAAATTATTAGAAAATCCTGGAGTTACTTTATCAGTATTGTACGGTACAAATTATAAAGGTGTGTCCGCACAACCTTTATTTGACATATCTCACGTAACTTATAATCCCCAAACAGGTCAAAGTGGTAAATATTTTAAAATAACTCTATTATCTAAAGCAGACGGGATACAAAGAGTTACCGACTTTTTAATGGATTATTTAAATACTATTGATTTAATTGATTTGAAAGGATTTATTACAAAATTAATTGATTTGGTTTTAAATATATTCACACTTGACGTTGGTTTTGGTTCGGCAACTATAGATGATTCATCAAAGTTCGGACTAATGGTCCAAAGAGTTTTAGGGTTATGTTTTGATTTTGACGAAGAAATTAATGTTGGTGGTAGTGTAAAAACTCCTGAGGTTGATAATGTTACAGATACGTTTTTTGAATTTGGTGAAATTGATTTAAGAGCAATAGAACAAAAAACATCAAACATTAAATTGGGAGTTGTTGAATTTGTTGATTGTAATAATGTTAAACTTCCGATAACTAACACATCTTACGTTTTAGACACAATAAATCAAATAACCGAAGACACTGATGCAAATTCTTCAGTCGGTAGTATTATTGACTCTTTGGTTAATGACCCAAGGTGGTCTATGGATTTCCCATACCCAAATGAATTAAAACTATCAATCAATAATGATTTGATTAAGAACTTCCCATTAGCAGTTGTTGGGTCATTATTAACTCCAAAAATCTTACTACCTTTTATCCTCATGTATAAAGCATTAGGAAGAGTTTTTGATGATACAGCACAAGGTGTTATGGGATTTTTAAAGGAGTTTAAAAAATTCTTTATCAATGTTGCATCAAGAATCGGGGCAATATTTGTTGAGGTTTTATTTGAGGAGATAAAAAAAGACATACTTAGGTTAACTAGAAGTATTTTACAGGACATTAAAAACGAAGCGAAATCTTCACAAGCAGCAATAGTTTTGGCATTATTAGATACTGCAATTTTGATAATAAATACAATAAATGATTTTAGAAAATGTAAAAGTTTATTAGAACTTTTATTACAATTGTTTAATCTTAAAATACCAAGAGTTGGTAGTATTGTTCCTCCATCATTATTACCATTTTCAGCCGCATTACCAGGGACATCACCAAAAAGACAATTACTTAACACAATTGAAGGTATGCAAAAACTTGGATTACCTACAGGTCCAAATAAAGATGGGTCCCCTAATTTAGGTTTACAAGCAATGTTCTCACAATTATCAGGACAGAAAAAAGACCAAGACCAAAATGGTAAAGTTGAGGTATTCATACCGGCTTTGGCGGTTGCGGCATTTGGAGGGGGTAGTACGATACCCACAACAAGTAGTGGTAAATTTTTATAATTATGAAAGAAGAAGTTTTAGAAATAGTTAAAGATTATAAAAACAAGTCAAATAAAGACTTAATTAAAGCTATGGATTTAATTATCCAAGATTTTGAATTTTGTAAAAATAGAATAGTTGAATTAACCGTACAGTTAGACAAATTAGAAAATACATACAATACAATACTTAAAGAATATGACAGAAGGACAAATTCGTGATATAGTTGTTAAAACATTAAGAAGTCAATTTCCTGATATTAGAAGGGTTTTGTATGGTGGTACAGTTAAAGACGTAAAAGACCCACTTAATTCAGGTAGGATTAGGGTGGTTCCTGACCCTCCAATTAATGTTCCACAAGTTTTACAGGCTTATGAAAATTTAAAAGATAATAAGGGTAATTCAATATTAGATGATACATCTCAGGACGTTAATGAATCTTCTAAGTTCACAGACAACGACCCATTTGTATTTTTACCATTATTACCTTTAAATTTAAATATCACTCCATCGGTAGGTGAATACGTTCATATTATTTATATGGATTACGATAATAATCCACAAAAAAGAAATCAGTTTTACATTCCATCATTTAAAGCGTCTCCGATGAACTTAAACAAAGAGGTTTCATTAGTAACAAAATCTTTGTTAGGTGAGGGTATGAATTTTTCAAAACCGTTAGAGATAAAAAATAAAACAGGTGAGTTCAAATCAAATCTTTCAAAAGGAGTTTTTGCTGAGTTAGAGGATGTTGGGATTTATTCAAAAGGTAGGTCGGACATTATTTTAAAAGATAATGAAATTTTAATTAGAAGTGCTAAAACAAAAAAATTAGACCAAATACAATTACCTGAGGTAAACGATAAACGTTCTTTTTTACAATTATCAAATTTTGATTTATCAACTCAAAAACAACAACCTTTTACTAAAACTAGTATTGTTCCTGTTAAAAGTTTTGTTTCAAAATTAATTGAGTATGATATTGAAAATATTGAAACTCAATATGACGCCTTTACCGGTAATATTAAAATATATGGTTTACCAAACATTCCAATAACAGAAGTTAGTAAATTTAATGAAAATACTGTAATTCCGGCAAGTTTTAGTACACCGATATTTAATTATAGTTTTTACGCATTACCACTTAGTTCTGTAACATCATTAATAAATGGAGTTATTAAAGGACTGGATAGTGGTAAGGTTGATATTAGTGGAACGACTTACGAACAACCATCTGACTCGTCTCAATTTCCGTTCTACTTTAGACCTTCAAAAAATATAGATAATTACATCAATACCCTGTCAAATTATGATTCAGGAATTGCGGCTAATGCAAAATTAAATTTAACCACTCTTAGAACAGGTGTTATGTTTTTAGGTTCTATAGGACTAAATGGTAGTGGTTTAGTTAGTTCAAAGGGTATTATGGGTTTACCATTTAAACAAGTTAAACAAACCCTACAAACAAATTCAACTGAAGTCGGGAATAGTGGATATTCAATATTAGGTAGTGATTATGTTTATTTATTATCTCATAATACGGTTATTGACGGAAAACAAAAGGTTGATATTGGTAAAACAACTGTATACGGTATCAATGAAAAAGAATTAGCAACCTCAATAAAAGCAAATACTGAAGGATTAGTTAGAGGTAGCTCATTGAAGGAATTGTTGAATGCAATTGTTAACTTTTTAATATCTCACGGACACCCATATCATCAGTTACCTCCCATACCTCAAGGGGTGGAAGAGATTACAAAACAAATGGCTCAATTTGATACGAAAATTATAAATCAAAATATTCGTATAAATTGATATTTATCTAAAAAAGATAATGTCAATCCATCGTTCATATTTTAAAAAAAACAATACACTTTTATATAACAGTTTTACCAACACTGGTAAATCACCGTATACTGAATTGTATTTTGGGTCAGCTAACGACCAAATATCGTCAACAGGATTTAGCCGTTTTATTTTTGACATAGATTTTTCACAACTTGTTTCTAAAATACAAAACAAAGTAATTTCTACAGGATGTACGTCATTTTCATCAATGACACACACATTACGTATGACAAATACTTCTTCCTTTGACTCAGAATTATTAAATTCAACAACTTCTTCAGGTAGAAGGAGAGCGACTTCATTTGATTTAATTTTATTCAGAATACCATTAACAAGTGGAAACACAGGAATTGCTCAATCATGGGATGAGGGAGTTGGTTACGATTTTTACGACGTTCAAAGAACAATATCAAAACCAAATGGTTTATTATCACCGGTATTATTACCTGAAGACAAATCATACTCACAACGACCATCCAATTGGTTTCAAACAACAACATTATCGGCTTGGACCCAACCTGGAATATATTCAAATACAAACACAGGTAACATAAATTATTCAGGTTTAACTATTGTTGACACTCAACATTTTGAATTTGGTAATGAGGACATTGAGTTTGATATGACAAATGAAGTTAACCAATATCTAACAGGGTCTACAACAGGTTTCACCGGATGGGGAGTTGCCTTTGTACCTGAATTAGAGAATATTACAGGATTAACCGAAAACTATTCAGTTGGATTTTTTACAAGACATACTCAAACATTCTATGAACCATTTTTAGAAACTTCTTATGTTGATTTAATTGAAGATGATAGAAATGCGTTTTATTCCAACAAACAAAATAAATTATACCTTTATTCTTATATTAACGGTGATTTCCAAAGTTTAGATGAAAATCCAACAGTTGCTATTAGAGACTTATCTGACGATGTTGTAACAACACTAACAGGATGTCAAATAACAAAAGGTATTTATCAAGTCACAGTTTCCGCAATAACTGCAACTACCCCTTGTATGTTTACTGACACGTGGAGTAACTTAAAGTATAACGGAGCAACATTACCAACAATTACAAATGACTTAACTATTTTACCTTTCAGTGAATATTTCACATTAGGATATGAGAGTAAGGACCCTGTATTATACGGTTTTGATTATTATGGAATTAAACAAAATGAAAGAATTTTAAACACCGAGATAAGAAAAGTTGGGGTAATAATTAAAAGAGCTTATACTGCAAATCAGTCAATTAAACCAGTAAATGCTCAATATAGGATATACGTTAAACAAGGACAAACAGAAGTTCAAGTTCAAGACTGGACTCAAATAAATAGAAGTTCAAATGAATATTATTTCGTGTTTGATACCACAGATAAAATACCTAACGAGTATTTTGTTGATATTAAAGTGTATTCATCAGGTGAAGTTAATACTTATAAAAGAACATTACAGTTTCAAATAGTTGATAAGATATGAAAAAAATAAGATTAACTGAAAGTCAATTGGTTGGTATAATTAAACAATGTATTAACGAAGGCCAAAAAGAAATTGACTCAATTTTAGATAAGATAAATAAGGTAGGTGTTGACGGATTATCTAAAAAAGAAAAAGAGTACTTAGATTACCACGCCAACACTGGAGATTACCTAGATGACGAGGAGTTGATTACTGCAAATGACAGAGTCCCCTCAGGGGAAATATGGGAATTTGATGGATTCCAAGGAATACCTAAAATGGAGTTTCAATATGAAACAACTGAAGAGTCAGTGGATGAGATTATCCATACAGGTTTTTTAACAGTTTCAGATGAACCTTTTTATGGTGAGATATATTGTGATTCAGAAGGTAACTACTCTGTTTGTAATTTTGAATCTGATGAAGGTGTTAATCTATTTGAGCAATATGAAGGTTTAGAAAGAGAAATTGAGAGTTTTTTATCAATAATATGTAATGATTTAAAAGGTGATTTAATGTCGTAAAATTATGGAAAAGTTAATTAAAAAAATTTTAAAAGAAGAATCTGAAAGATATATGTTCTTCAGTAATTTAGAACAAATGAGAAGACAATGTAATTTGTTACTTGATTTAGATAAAGAAATGGTTGAGAATATCTTAAAGAACGGTCATGACTGGGCTCAGGACCACATTGCCGAAGCCAAAAATAATATGGACCAAGTATTTGATTTTTTAATGAATGAAACCAAAAGACAAGAGTTTGGACCATCTGAAGATGATATGATGTACGAAACAATGGATTTTGAAGATTTAGCAATTGCCGATGAAACTGATGGAATGGACCCAAATAAAGCATTGGCAATGTCTATGATGGAAGGTAGAAAAAAGACTGGTACAAAGTTATGTTCTCGTGGTAAGTCAGCAGCAAAATCAAAATTCAAAGTTTACCCTTCAGCTTATGCGAACGGTTACGCCGTTCAAGTATGTAAGGGTAGAATGCCAGGTCTTGACGGGAAGAAAAAATGTTCGTCACCTTATTGTTAATACCAAATATTTTTAATACATTTGTCTCATATTCATAAATGAAATGGGACCAATAAAAAGAAACTACTACAAACTTCGTATATATTTACGAAATAAATTTAACGCACCTGAATACGTAATTGAGCAAAAGAAATATGAGTCTCTTTGTATTAACGTAGTTCAATCTTTAATACACGACCCATCCTCTATACTCATCTATACACCAAAGACGTTTAAATACTACATTAAAAACGAAAATTTGGGGGTATATGTTGTAATGATTGATGGAGTACTGTCAGTTACAAACCATAGATACTCCTATGAAATTAAAATCACACCAAAAAATGAAAGAAAATTGGCAAGAATTTTTGACGGTCAATTAGAAATTCGTGGTGAGAAATTTGATGCGGAAATGATTATCCAAATAAAAGAGTCATTAAGTGATATTTATAATAAAATAAATATTCACAATAAAAAAGACAATGAGTAAAGTTAGCGACGTACAATTAAAGAAATTACTTAGAAAGAATTTAAATGAAAATTTCTCACAATTCACAATGTTTGAGAGACAAGAAATTATTCAAGACGTTCTTGATAGAGTTGGTGAATACGGAATGGATTATGTAAAAGCACTTGCTGAACTTAACATGAATTTCCCATCAACAAAATATAAAAGAGGTTAATCTAAATACTTTCTTATTAACTGAATTAAGACCGACTCGTTGGTCTTTTTCTTTTTATGACTAACCATTACAGGTTTATTACCCGTACCTGTCTTATTATGTTTCTTTTCGGCCCTTCTCTTTTGAGCACATGCTGATTTTTTCTGAGCGTCTGACATTTTACCCGCAACTCCCGCAGCTCTGCATTTTGGATACCCCTTTGAATGTGCTTCAGGTCTTCCACAAGGAGGATGTTTACCATCTTTATCTTTTCTACAAATATTAACCCACGGTCCCTTTGGTTGTTTACTACCTTTTGGTTTTTTCTTTGTCCCAAACCAAACCGCTAAATCTTCATTAATCGTATCAACTTCATGTGTTGGGATTTCATATCCGTCTTCAGGATGTTTTTCCCAAACTCCAACTGTTTTTTTAATATTATTTTTTAAAGTTTTTTGTTTTTTTGTTAAATTCACAGGATTATCTGAAAATTCGGTAAAAGGACCCAATTCACTTTTTCTCCATTTTTTTAAACCAATTTCTAAAGGTCCATTGTACATTCCTGCGGTAATAGACGTATCAGCTTCGCTAACAAATGGTTTAGATATATTATTTTTAATACGAGTTTTATTAAAATATTGATTTAAAATATCACCGTCATCGTCATTTAATGACGGATGTTTTTCATTATATAAAGAAATCTTCTCAGCACTAACTTCTTTTTTCCTCGCATCCACAGTTTCAATATCGCCATCTAAACTATCATAATTTAATTCCGCATCGTAATAGTTACTTAACTCATCTACAAATGGGGCTAATGTTTTGTTTTTCCAAATTTTTAAACCCGGACTTAAAGGAGCCCTATAATTACCAACATTTGATGTAACTGTCGCTTCATTTATTTCTCTTTCGTACTTTAAATACTCTTCAAAAATTTTTAAAAGATTTTGATTATCCATATTCTATTAATTATACTTAACATAAATATCATTGAAAATGGAACATAACATGACTGAAGACGAATTAAAACAAGATTTAATGGATAAATTAAATGATTTATCCCCATTAGGTTCATTATTTGGTACGATACACTATAATACAAATGAAGATTTAAATTTATTTATATCAAATTTAAATGAAGAACAATCCCTTTATTGTATTATTGAGTCAATTAAATATATACAGTCAAAAGGTTTATTCTCCCTTGAGGAATCCGAATGTCTATCAAAATCAATAAGAGTGATTTCTAATAAATAAAAAAGGTCAGATTTCTCTGACCTTTTTATTATCCATTAAGATAAGATTATCTCAATTCTCTTAAATCAAATGTACGTACTCCATCAACTGTGATACGTCCGTAGAAACGGTTGTTAACCATCTTCTTAGCGTAACGTGTCATGATACCTTTGATAGGTGTGAAGTTGAATGGGTTATACATAGTTGGAGTTAATTGTAGAGGTACGTATGGAGCGTAGATGTAACCAGTATCCAATAAAGATGTACCTTTGTGACCAATCAAGATTGTATTTGGTGGGAAGTATGGGTCACGGTACACTTGGTAACGTCCACTCAATGTTCCAACTCTTTCAATACCCATGTTGTATTGGTCTTGCTCAGGAGCCGCGTTTGATACGTGGAAGTATTCCAAGTCATCAAAAATAGCACTGATTTCAGAAGAAACTACAATCCAGTTAGCTCCACCTCTTAAAGTAGACTTGTGAATTTGAGCTGAGATTTGGTTAATCGCAGTAATCAAAGTCTGATTCCAGTCTTTTTGAGTGTATGGAGTAGCTTGGTTGTTCATTCTCTTCCAACCGTTGTAATCCCAACGTAATGTCCAAGCCGCACCTTTACGTAAGTCACGTAAGATTTCACGGTCAATTTCTGCCGCAACTTGCTCAGACAATAATGCTGTCAATTCAGCTTCAGCGTCAATGTTGTGGAATGCCGCAACGTCTTGAGCTAATTCAGGAGACCATTGTGCTCTTAACTTTCTTTCAGTTACAGAAACTGTTACTGATTGTAAGTCAAAAGAAACTTCACCAATTTTGTCTTCAAATTCCAACTCTTCGTATCTCTTGAAGAATGCAGTAATTGGGTTAGTACCTGTAGTACCTGTCATAGCCGCCGCACTAAATGTAATACCGCTATATCCATCAGGAGTTGCTCCACCACATGAAATACATGCTGGTACTTGAGTATCAACTTCTAAATAAATAACACCATTAGCATCACATAAGTTATCATATGAACCACCATTACCTGAACCAGGCCATGATGCAGTTGCTTGAGAACCGTACTGAACGATACCTTGTCCGTATTTTTGAGTAACTACACGGAACAACAATGGAGTTGTTGTAGTAACACCCAAAGCACTTGCAAACGCTGAACTTGGTAACAATGTTAAATCAGACAAAAATGCCTCATTATCCATTTCCTGTCCATCAGGACCAATCAATTTACCTGCTCCTGAGTTAGAGAAACCTGACATAGCTACAATAACTTTACGGTATTCCGCTCCACCATATGCAGATACAGACAATGAACCACCAGTCCATACAACTGTGTTAGTCACAGCAGATAACCACTGATAACGTCCTTTTGAATAGTCAAATAAACCTGCTGGGTCTAAACCTGGCTCATTTCCTTCGTAGAATAAATCATACAAATTCTTAGCAATAGCTCCAGTGTCTGAATTATAACCAGCTTCTGAAGATGAAGGTCCGTTTGGTGCTCCGAATGGTGCGTAGTGACCATTACCATTACCATTTGCAACCGCTGGAGTCGCTCCAGTCCATCCTTGGATTTGAGGTACAAAGTAGAACAATTTACCGATTGGTAAGTTCATAGCTTGTACTGATACGATTTCGTTAGCTAACAACTTAGAGAATACACGTCTGATGATTGGGAATACAACCGTCTCAAAAGAACCTGAATCCGCAGTAGTTGCAGCTTCGTTAATCAAATGTGACGCTTGGTTTTCATACAACTGAGCTACATTTTCTTTTAGGTGGCCTTTAAGACCTTCTAGGAACCCTAATTTGTCCCATTTGTTTATAGTGTCTTCTTTGATAACTTTCAAGTGCTTAAGACCGATGTTACCTACTAATCCACTTTCTAATAATGCTCCCATTTTAATTTTTAGGTTTAATTATTTGTTTGTTTATTTTTATTTAATTATTTTTGACATGATGTCTTTCATTCTCATGAATTGAGGATTCTCATATGTCTTAGATTCAATCAAATTAATTGCTGAACCTGACTGAGGTGCCTTATCAATCGCTTTTTCAAAAGACTCATTCATGAATTGTTGAGTATTATTTCCACCCAACTCTTCTTTTATTGTTTTATACAAAGCCTTAGATTCTTTTAAAGATTCTGCAGAATCAAATCTTCTCAAAATGTTAATTTTTTCTTGCTTAGATGTAGAATGTTCTGTAAACAATCTTGTAGCATATGCTAAATTTGAATTAAATACAGCAACTTCGTTAAGTTTGTCTCTGAAAATATTCAAAGCCTTTCTGTATTCTTCGTTTTTAGCTCTTAACATTCCAACTTCTTCTTCAACACTCTCTTTGAAAACAAGGTTTCTGTTAGGAGTAATTCCTTTTCTTAATCCTCTACCTTCTTTAGAACCAAACCCATAAGTACGAGCCGCTTCTTTAGCTTCTTCTTTACTCATTTTTGGAGTTCTACCTTCCATACCGATAACCTCTTCTTTGAATTCAAATTTTGGTTTACCAGTACCCATAGTAGGATTACCTTTTTTCATTGTTTCTTTAAATCCGCCTTTAGATTTCTTGTAAGAGAATTTTGAAGCCGAACCTGTTTTAGCACCCTTACCAACTTTTGGTTTAGATGTTAATTTTGATTCCATCATATAATCTTCTTCATCCATCTCATCAGCTTCGTCCATTTCAATTTCGTAAACTACTTCATCAGACTCTTCTTCTAAGTTTGACATTGCGTCTGAACCTGACATGAATAATACGTCTTCATCATCTGAATCCATATCCATTTCATTGTCTGTTCCCATTTCATCATCAAATTCTAAGTCATACATGATTTCGTCTCCGTCATCATCTACATCATCAAATTCAAATTCAGAAGTGTGTGGAACTTTCTCAGATTCAAAATCTTCTTCAATCTCTTCAGTCCATTCTTCGTCCATTTCTTCTTCAGACTCAGTTTGGATTAAATACTCAGTATCTTCATTGTCATCATTCAAATGAATATAATCATCATCCTGAACAACTGTGATACCATCTTCTGAAGACATTGCTTTGAAAACCTTCAATACCTCTTCATCAGAAGCGTCAGTTAAATCAATAGTTTCTTCGTCATCTGAATCCATGTCAATATCCATATCCATGTCATCGTCGTCATCGGCGATATCCATATCCATGTCTACATCCATATCCATGTCATCAGTATCAACTTGCATATCGTCACTGTCATCAGTGTCAATATCAAGTTCATCCTCGTCAGCCTCGTTTTTCATAGACTCTTTTACTAATTCGCTAATTTCTTCCTTCATAGTAGAAGCAAGTATTTCTTTTGCGTTTTCATTGATAGCTTCTTCCAAATTTTGGATTTGTACGATAGCTTCCTCAACTAAGTTTTTTTCACTCATTATAGTATTTTATTGATAAATATATCATAGTGTGAAAAAATCTTATTTTTTAATGTTTAGGCATAAATAAAGGGAGATTTCTCTCCCTTTATTTTTTAAAATTGTTTTTTAATTACTCAAAAATTTCATCAATTTTACTTTCAGCTACTGAGGTAATTCTCCAATCATAACTAAAAGACTCGTAAGCCTTTGTAACTTTTGCTTCAACATCGGTTACATTATAACCTTTAACAAGTTTTTCTTCTCTTACTTTTTTAATTTTTCCTGAGTTCTCATCTGGCAAGTCATATTGTACTTTTGCCACAAAATATTTTTCGTCTAGTTCCATAATATATTATTTTCCTAAATAATCGGAAAGTTTACTCATTAAATCAAGCGATTTGTTTAAACCTCTAGCCGCTTTTTCTTCTTTTTCTTCCTGAAGGTTTTCTTCGTACTTATATCTGTCATTCGGGTCCGAAAAAAGATATGCCCCAGGAGTTGACGGAGACGACACTAAGTCAAAACAGATTAATTCAAAATCATCTTGAACTTCATTTCTATCTCCAACTTTTTTTAATGAACCAACACCTCTTGATGATATACCTAATGTAACACCAAGTCTTAATAAGTTAGCCGCTTGGTCTCCTTTAGTTGATACAATTCCTCTCTCATGGAATCCTGGTGAAGTAAGTAATAATAATTTACCTAATAGTACATTACCGTCCCACCACATATCTGTAATAATGTGAGATACTCTATCTAAGTCAATCAAAGAAGATTCAGGGTGATTTAGTTCGGATAATGCAGTTTTTCTACCAATATAATTTTTCTTATAATTTTCTGACTCTCTCTTTAATATTCTTTCAGGATATATTCTACCATTTCTATTTGGGGTGTCGTATTTTTGAAGTACCGCATAAAACTCAAAAGGTTTTGAGTAATCTTTAAAATCTTTACTCTCTTGTAAAAATTTTAAATTATTCATCTCACTTGGGGATACATACCCCGCATCCATTTCAATTAGAATTCCTCTACCAATCTCAGTTGGACCTAATATCTTATAATTTTGCATTTTATCGTTTTATAGATAAATACTAATTATTTTCTATTTTTACTGTTTTTTGAGATTTAATTGTTTTAGTCAAATGAAATGTAAAACACCTGTTATATTTGAAATTATCTTTTTCAACTCCGTCAATAATTGTTTTGACAAAGTTTCTAACTTCTTGTGATTTGAAATCTAATTGCTTTTTAACGAAGAAAGTAATTTCTAAATTCATAAATGACTTTTTATGAATTGAGATTCCGCTAGTTCTTAAATCTAAATCTACTATTGTCTTTGTTTCAAATAATAATGTATCAATTAATTCGTTAACTGTTGATTTAATGTTTTTTAATAATATTGAGACGTGTCTATCCCAATTAAGTTCATCAGATATTGGTTCAACCCAAGTCTGTAAGTTTAAATAAATTGATTTTAAATTTTTTGAATCTACTGTTCCGTATCTACATTTGAAATTTTTATATCCCTTCAATTCACAAGATTTCCCTTTTTTCATCTATTCTTTTCATATACCGTTTATTTCTGTTAAAGTATAATCCCCATTTGGTTTTCAGTCAAAAAAAAATCCGACATCTAGTCGGATTTATAAAATTATTTTATATCTTTGTTAGATATTTTGGTTTAACTTCCAAAGTTTAACATACTCATCTTTTGAAATAATAGTTTTTTGAATTCTATCTTTAGTTTCTGTAAGTCTTTTATTTAATTCCTCGTCAGATTCATTAATTAGATTATCTAATTTTGAAATTGTATTCTCTTTAAGTTCCTCAAATTTAACTTTAAGAGTTTTATCGTCAACTGAAATTACATCTAAAACTTTTTGTCTATCTGATTCTGTTAGTGTTTCAAGATATTTTTTAGCGGTGTTATTAGCGACTTTCAATAATGTACTGATTGGAACCTTCGGTGTCTTATTTTCTTTAATAACTGAAATTTTATTTAATGACTCAACAATCTCCTTTCTAGCAATTGATTTCTTTTCAGGTTTAATTGTGTCACCGTAAATTAAATCGTCTATTTTACTATACTTATTTTCCTTTACAACATCACTAGTCCAAGACTTAATAAATTTAATAGTATTCTCATTTAACTTAACTGAATTAAATTCTTTTACTAAATCATCAATTAAATAATTTGCTGACTCTTTATCCAAACCTTTATTTTCATTTAGATTATCGTAAACGCTCATCATTTTACAAAAATCTTTATTTTTCAATAACTTAGTATTTAATAGTCTCATATCCTCTTTCAAATTATTCTTTTTGAAAGATTCCACTAATTTTGACTCAACCAATGTTTTTATTACTCCGAATCTCATTTTCTTTTTTATTATAAATACTAATTACGAAGTAGTTTATTCAATTCATTTTCCATTTCACCTAAAGATTTTTTTGCTTTAGATAAATCAATCACCTCATCTTCACCTAACATCCCTGTATTCTCTAATAAAATATTTAAACTTTCTTTATTAAAATCACTTTCAGGTACTGTTTCGCCTGCGGGTGCTTCGGCCGGTGCCGGTTCTTCAGATGGGGATTCTAAACCTCCACCTAAATCACCAAAATCTGATGATGGTGGTGTTGGACCTCCATATGGTTCAGAACCACCCTCTGCAGGTTTAACTTCCTCAGTGTCTTTTTTACCATACAATTTGTCAATATTATCAAATAAACCTGTATGTGTAATAACTTCAGCAGTCTTTTTAAGTTCCTCACCAACAGCTTTTTCAATTCTTTGTTGTTGTAAATCAAGTTTAATTTCTTCATCTGAGAAACCAAGAATATGTTTTTTAGCCCATGATACTGATACAGGAGCAATACCATTTCCAGTATCTGCAACCATATCCTTATATAATAAGACTTTTTCTTTCCATACATCAATCTTCATCAAATCAGCCTGAGTTGATGGGTTTGTTAGACTTAGTTGGAAATTAGAAATTTCATCTTCAAATCCTTTAATAAACAAATGTATGATTGCAATCTTATTTAATTCTTGCAACATACTTTTTTGAATTCTGTTGATGGTTCTTGCGAAACGAATATCTTGTAAGGATAAGTTTTTACCGTCCCCAACAGTTTCTTCAAAACCTAAGAATGCTTTAGGTACTCTTAATGCTGTCAATAATTTCTTTTGAATATATTCAATATCCGCAATTTCTGATAAGTTTTGAGCTCCTGCCAATGTTTCAATCGGGGATGCTTGAGCTGGGTCCCTTACAGGTACAAAGAAGTCTTGGTCTACGGCCATTTGATTAAATCTCATGTCTACGTTACCTGTTTGATGGTCCACAACTTGAGAACGTTTAAACTTATTTGCAAATCTTTGGATATATGGTTCAACATCGGCGTCGTCCATATTACCAACAAATACTTTGAAAATTCTTCTTTCAGGTGCTCTTGATGTTCTATAGATTAACATAGCGTCTTCAGAAAGTAGTAACTGTTTCCAAATACGTCTAGCCTTTTCTAACATAGAAGTACCATACGGTAATCTTCTATCATCACCTAACAATCTAAAGTGAGCAACCTCCCATGTATTAAATTCTAAATCTTTTTGCTTCCATTTAAATTTTAAATGTTTTTTTGTTGGGTCTGTTGTTGAATCGGTAGAGTGAGACCCCATACCCGCCTCCAATCTTTCAATTTCAACAATTGGCATTTGCATACATCCAACAATACCTTTTTCCGGGTCTAATTTTAAGTAAACAAAATTATCCCCATACTTACATGTGTTTCTAGTCCACATTGGTAGGTTTGTATTGATATCTAAAATATTGTTAAATAAGTCAGCAAGTATTGATTTAATTCGTCTTGATTCAGAATATATTTGTAACATATATCCATCTTGATTGATGGTAGTTGACTCCTCAGCGTATATGTCTAATGCCGCTGAGATTTCAGGTGTAAACTCCATAGACTCATAATCATAAAACGATGCCAATCTTGTTGGTTCGTAATACGTGGCTTGAGTATATAAATTATTCTCAATCTTAGCCCATTGATTCGCTAAATAATAGGTTTGTTGGGCTTGTAATTTTTCTCTTTCGTAATCTTGTTTAGACGGAGTTTTTAATAACTCTTTCTTATCATATTTGTATGTAGGATAATCCTGACCCAAAAGAGAATTGGGTCCGAATGTTTGTGATAACCTTTGCCAAACTGTTAGTTTATTTTCACTCATATCTAATTATAACTCATTAAAGTTCCCAATAAACCTTATTTTGAACTTTTTTTATCGCCTTCGGGTTTTTTTACCGAATTAACTCCTTGTCCAGGGACAACTAACTTAGTTGTCTGTATTTTACCTGATTTTCTTCTTTTTATGAATCCCATATTATAATCCTTTGAATAACCATAAATAGTTTTCATAATCCTTTTTTGTTGGTTGATTTCTATGTTGTTTGTTATCAACACCAACAATTGGATTAAAATATGATGTTTGTTGTACGTCATTTGTATTAACAGTCCATGATTCCATCATTACCTTCGCTTGGTTCATATTCTTAGAAAGTTGGGTAAATGAAGACTCCCCAACGTATATTGCCATTGCAGTTGACATAATTAAATCATCATGTTGTCCTTTTTGATGGTCCGGTCTCCCATTAATATACACAAAGGTGTGCATTTCGCCAAGTAATCGTTTAGACCTAATTATAAAACCATGTCTTAAATATTCCTCATATGTTGCAATAATTTGAACCCTTTTAGCGTTAAAGTTAATTCCCGGAATCTTATCATTTATTTTTGGGTCAAACTTCCATTTATTTGACATATCCACACCGTCAACATACATGTTTCTATAACCTAATTCTCTCAATCTTAATGAAGTTGTAACACCCATACCACCTGTAATATCAATTACAATAAAGGCATTATACATATTACCCCATTTAAAACACACTTCTGCTAAAGTATCGGGAGGTAATTTACCAATAAATTCGGCAACTTGTTCCCTACTATCAAAATCAATTATTTGAAATGTTGAAAAGTCCTCACTATCACCTCTACTCACGTCAACCCCCATAATATATTTTTTACCAACTTCAGGTTCTTTCCAAATCCATAAACCTCCACCCATCATTGTAGTTTCAGGGTCTCTTAAATCGTCATTTTTAATCTTTTCAAGTAAATTTGAATCAAATACGTTGTCACCAGAACCCAAGAATGCACATTCCAATTCCTGATTAACCTTTCTTTTGTCGTATTTTAACTTTTTAACCATTGACTCATACCAAGATGAGGATGGTTTATACCCCTTATTAATTAATTCTCTAATCTCGTCAAATTTCTTTTCTTTCCCATTATAATCAATAATTTCAGTTTCTTGATATTCATGACGATTTAAATAATAATGGATAATGTCTTTAACATTAATTAATTGTAAGTCCTTAGCATATCTTGGGTCTTTCCACCAAACCATTTCAGAGATTTTAAACTCATTCATACCTTTTAAGGCTTGGTCGTAAATTTCATAATAAATTGGGTCAAATCCATTTGGAGTTGATACTACAATTACTTTACCTCCAGTGGATAATGACGCCATACAAGCCGCCCAAAAATCTTCATCAGCATCAATATATGCCGCCTCATCAAATATTAATATTGTTGGAGTATAACCACGTAAAGCATCTTTTGATGTCGCAACGGCTTTAACCTCACATCCGTTTGTTAATTTGAAGTGTCTTTGTGAATTCTTCTCCACAGAGAAACCAACCCCAACCCAGCTCGGCCATTGGTCCGTAAACCCTCTAATTTTATTTGCAACTTCAACCGCAGTATCTAATTTATTCGCAATAATTAGAATCTTCTCAGGTTTATTTTTTTTAGCAAAAACTAATCTTTTTGAAGACCAAGCAGCAGTAACTGTGGATACACCGGCTTGTCGGTATTTTAAAGCAATGTTTTCATTGTAATTTTCATAGTCCTCAACCAAACTAACTTGGTCGGGAAATAGTTCTAATGGGACATATTTTTGTTGTGTATTATCATACGTCTGTAGATAAGTTTTCAAAGCATATGGTGTTGATTTCATACACTTTGCATATTCCATTAAAACAGCTTCTTTAGTTAAACTCATATAAAATAAATATACTAACCTGTTTTAAATAATAAACCCCTCTATTGAGGGGTTTATTCTATCCTATTCCTAAACTCTTTAAGAAGTCGTCCATGTCGTCGTCATCATCATCTTCACCACCTATAGCATCTTCAAAGTCTTGTTGTTGTAACTCGTCTTTAATTTCTTGAACCATGTTAGCGACCATTTTCTTACCTCTTGCACTTCCTGACATAATTTCTTTTGCCATTTTGAAGAACTCAGTCGGTGTTAATTCCGCAAATTTAACCATGAAATATTGTTGTAAGTTTTTCTTATCGTCTTCAAATAACTCATCAGGATAAGCTTCTCTGAATTTTTCCCAAATAACAGGACCTAATCTCATATCCCAAATCTCACCAACAATTGTATCTTCAGATTTAAGAACCGCTTCTTGTCTTCTTTTATCTTGAGGTAATCCGTAAGTACCAGCAATTTCCATAACACCTTTTGCCAATTCGTGAATTAAAATTGGTAAGTTAACACCACGAGCCTTAACAGTTGGTGGGTCAGTTTTAGCATCAAGTTCAGATTTACCATATGTTGCTTGACCGCTACCTGCCATTCCTTGTACCATTGAGTCCGGCATTAACCAATATAATGAATCGGCAAATGACATAAACACACCATAAAGATTCAATAATCTTGGGTTGATAGCATTTAATTCTCTATTTAACAACTCAAACATATATGAGGACTTTTTAGCCGCTCCTTGAATCAACGAGTTAATAAATCTTCTTTTCGCCTTTTCTAAATCAAATTTTTCAAACGCATCCATGAAGTCGTCAAGTTCTTCTTCATTTTCACCAAACATATCTTCAACTTCTTCTTCAGATGGTTGTTCTCCTTTTTGTTTAAATCCTTCAGAGTCAATATCACCAGGTTTTGTTAACTTGGCATCAAATTGCAATGCCCCTTCAGGTATTCCAAATTCTTTCTTAATCAACTCAACGGCTAATTCCTCAAGATATTCTTGGTTTTCACTTTCAATCTGAGCAATCTCCTGCATACCTCTCATCACCATCATCTGTAATTGCATCATTGCATTTTGAGATGTAATGTCTTGCATTCCTGTATATCTTTTAAGATTATTAACTACGTCTTTAAATCTTTTAGACGCAATTAATTCCTCAAATGAAGATGGTGTGTTAGGACCTTCAGGGGTAATTTCAGGGAAACCTTTCATTGATGAAAAAGGAGTTTCTTTCTTTTCTATTTTTGATTGGATATCCGGTGACATTTTTTCAGGTCCCTCATAATCAATCGGAGCCTCATTAAGTCTTCTTCGTAATCTATTAACTAAATCTGTCTTATTCATCTTATTAATCTTCCTTTAATTTTATATTCATAGTATCAAACTTCAAAAAGTTTGGCAACTCACCTTTAGGTGATGGGTCAGTGTTCGGAGCTGGTTTAAATGGACTCTTTCTTTGTGGTGTTGTAGTTTTTTCCTTTTCCTTTGTTCTTTCTTTTTCTTTAGTCTTAGAACCTTTAGGTGCCGGGTCAGTGTTTGGTGCCGGTTTGAACGGACTTTTTCTCTGAGGAGTAGTCGTCTTTTCCTTTTCTTTAGTTCTTTCTTTTTCTTTAGTCTTAGAGTCTTCAGAAATCATTTTTTGATTTTTAATTGTTTCAAGTAAATCTTTCTTTGACATTTTAGGTCTCAAAGCATTTTCAACTAATTCCTCCATTTTCATTTCCAAAATGAATTCAAACGGATTTTTACCTTCTTTAATTTTTTCTTTAACACCTAAAACACATTTTTCGTATTTGTCAGTTTGTTTTTTAGTCCACTCACTTCTTTCAGTGGTACCAAACTTTTCACCCATAGTTGAGGTACAAATCGCCCAAGGGTTTTTCTTTTTATTCTTTTTATTTTCCATAATTCTTGATTCAGCAGCAACTTTAACTGAGCCACCCTCATACCTACCTCCCATAGCTTCTGCGGCTTTTATTTTATCTTTATCGTTACCAAAATTATATTCTAAATAACTACCATCCTGATTAACAGTTCTACATGTAGAACCATCAAATTTATTACCTCCGATGCTGGTACAAATCACTTCACCTGCTGATGAAAAAGGATAAACAGTGTCCGCTTCTCCTAATTCGGCAGAAACCTTTATTTTTCCATCACTAGAAACTTCATTACCTGTTTTTTCTTTGTAAAGTTTTCTATCTTCTTCTTTACTTAAATCATATTCGGTAGTCGCCTCTTTTATTACTTTTCTGTAAAGCAAATTTAATTGAGATTCTGTTAACTTACTTAAAGTTTTTTTACTAAATCCCTCATTTAACATTTTTTGAATTTTAATTTTTGTACTCATCTTTTTTCAAATTCTTTATAAAATTCAAGGATAATATCCTTTTCATATAATTTATCTTTAACTTCATCCTCAGTCATTCCATAATGAAAGACTAACCTATCCTCAATGTCTCTATCACTCTCCCAAGCCAATGCAATTACATTATCAACCGCATCTTTCATACAAAAAAAATCGGAGTTCTGAATGAGCTCCATTTCTATGTCTTCTCTATTCAAAACTCCAACTCTTCTAATTTTTTCAATCTCCGGTGAAGTTGGGTTTCCGTTTGCGGGATTTGTATCCCAATCGTCACCCCACACATCATTATTGTCTGAGAAAATAAATTCATAAATTTTATTTCCTCTATAATTTGAACCTAATCCATTAACGAAAACTAAAAAACTCATAGTATCTGCCCATTACGTCCCACCTTGAGTTGCTTATTGTTGTTTTCAAAAACCAAATTACCTTTGTTTGTTTTCCCAACAAAATTAACTTTTGGGAATTTTAACATGATATCTTTAGCCACTTTTCTTTGTTCTTTAGATTCACTTAATCTGTTGATTTCATTAACTGAATTTTGAACCTTACTCTTTAATTGTGTTTTGTTATTTTCTTTCTTTTCGTTAATGAATTTTTTTTCATTTTCGTTAATCACAAAGTAACCTTTCAAAATTTTATCAACCTGACTTTCTTTGAAGATGTTATTAAACACTCCACTTAAAAAGTCTTCTTCTTTAACTTCACCTTCATTCCAATTCTCAGTCATTTCTGAATCAACAGGTAACTCTTCATCTCCAACTGGTAATTCTTCATCACCCATCTCATCTTCCATCCCTCCCATATCCTCAACATCTTCATCTTCACCTTCTAATTTACCAATAATGTCCTCTTTATCGTCTTCATCTAAGTTATCACTTATTGCCGACAATATAGAGTTAATTACGTATTTAGCGTCTTTTGATGAGATATCTTCTTCATTATCTTGTAAATCTCTAATTTTTTGAGCTAATTTACCTGTTAATTTTTGAATAGTTTTGAAAGAAACATCTTCGTTATCTTCCATATCATTATCTGACGGCATTTCATCAGATGGTTCAGGTAAATCCATTGGTTCTTCAGGACCCATTTCATCATCCATAGATGGCATCTCAGGCTCTGCAGGTGATGGTGTGGGTTCCGGCATCGGAGCGTCAATAGGTTCTTCCATTGGTGATGGTTCCTCAGCAGATACCTCAGGTTTTGGAGTTCTTAATGTATATTTCTTTTGCTCACTAAATAATGAAATACCCTCAACAGTTTCTGTCAATGTATTAACTTCTTTAGCAATTAAATTTAATCTTTTGAAGGCTGCAGAATAAGAAGTATAATGTCTTCTATTTTTCATAGGTTCAATATAGTCAGAAACTGATTCATTAATTTGTTTCTTAATAACGTAACCCATTTTTTCTTTAGCTATTTCATAGGTATACCCATCAGCTAATTTTACTTGGTATTCAGTTGATGACGATTCATTAATGTTTTGCTTTGGAGTTTCTTTGTACTTGGCAATTTCCAAAATTCTTTTTAATTTGTCATCTCCTTGTAGTTTTTCACTACCTATTGGTTTTAATTTACTCATTTTTTTATAAAAATTTTAGCTATTTAATCCGTTAAATCCACCGATAGTTACGGCTTGTAATTGAACTACAGTGTCAGTACCATTATCTTTAGTGTAAATTGGGTGTGGTTGTAATGTTGACGAACAAGTCGCGCATGACCCAGTTGTTGCATTTATAACAACATAAGTGTAAGTACCTGAAGAATATTGTGCCATAGTAGTTTTTCTTAATAAATATATTAATGTTACGGATTTTTTTTAAATATCTTAAAATAACAAAAAATTAGTCTAATGATAATTCTTTATCTATTAGATTATTTTCTAAATCAAATAATTTTTCAAGGTAGTTACTCCTTCTAAGATATTTGAAAACGAGATTTTCATATGAATATTCCCCACCTTCTTTTAATCCTGAACTTCTATATTTTTTAAGTTTTTCTTTAAACTTTTTAATATATTCTCTTGCTTCATCAATTTCCTTTAGAGATGCATTTTCAACTACAGTATCTATCTGAGATGTCCAGTTTGAAATTTTTGATTTTAATAACTCAGTATCAATCTTTGGATTTTCTTTCTCGGGTTTTACTTCCCACTCGTCAAACATTACTGAATAAACACCAGAACTAAAGTGAGCTTCAGAAGCATTCTGTACGTATAACTCAACTTCATATCCAAACATTCTTATGTCGTGATTATTATTGAATATTGTTTTTTTAACTTTAAATAACTCTTCATATAACGGTAATGTCTCTTTATCAAATTGCTCAAAGTCACATACAACGTGTAAATCAATGTCAGAAAACTCGGACCAATTATAATTGGCTAACGACCCTGTAAAAATAATGTCCTCAACAAGTAATGGAATACCAATAAAGTCAATAAATTCATTAGATACCTCTAATAACTTTTCACGTACAGTTTCATTTAAACTTAAATCCTCATTCCAAATTTTAGGATTTAGTTCATTTTTACCAAAAAAACTTTTTATAATTTTGTTGTTACTCACATTAATAAATATATTAAGAGTTACAATCTTTTATACTTATATTTTTTTGAAATTTCCTTACTGAAAAATGAACCTTGTGATTCCGACATTCTAAATCTTGTGAAAATTTGAATTGGAACATCTTCATATTCATATTGAGCATTGTTTTTAAATCCAATTACTAATTTGCTAGTCGCAGTATCAAATTCCGCACTGTTAATATTTGACGACTCAACCTCACAAATAATTTTAGTTCCATTGATAGTTTCTTTTTTGATTGCCATATTTTTTAATTTTATATCGTTAAACATAAACCAAAAATGTTGAATTTTAAATATTTTAATATTACACTTAAAAAAAAATAGATATGATAGAATCCGCAGACGACAGTGCAAAAAATCCAAAAAAGGTTGAGACTTCATCCAATACTCCAGTTTTAGATAACTTTAGCCGAGATTTAATAAAATTGGCTGAAGAAGGTAAATTAGACCCAGTTGTTGGTAGGGAGAATGAAATTCTAAGAATCGCTCAAATCCTTTCAAGAAGAAAGAAAAATAATCCAATTATTATTGGTGAACCTGGTTGTGGTAAAACCGCAATTGTTGAAGGCTTGGCAATGAAAATCTTTGAGGGTGATTGCCCAAGGAATCTTTTAGATAAAAGAATTCTTTCATTGGAGATTAATTCAATTGTTGCTGGTACAAAATATCGCGGTCAATTTGAAGAGAGATTAAAGGTTATTTTGGAAGAAATACAATCAAACCCAAATGTAATATTATTCATTGATGAGATTCACACTATTGTAGGTGCAGGAAATGCATCAGGTTCATTAGACGCCTCAAATATTTTAAAACCAGCGTTATCAAGAGGTGAAATTCAATGTATTGGAGCAACAACTTTAGATGAGTATAAGAAACAAATTGAAAAGGACGGGGCATTAGATAGACGATTCCAAAAAGTAGTAGTTAGTTCCTCAACCAAAGATGAAACCTTACAGATTTTAAAGAATGTTAAAGACAAATACGAAACTTACCATAGAGTTAGTTATCCTGATACTATTCTTCAAATTTGTGTTGATTTGGCAGAACGTTATATCACCGACAGAGAATTTCCAGATAAAGCTTTTGATATTTTAGATGAAGTCGGAGCAAGAGCTCAAGTAGATGTTAAAAACCCTGAGATTATTGAGGACTTAAAAAAACAAGCTCAAGATATCCGTAATCAAAAATTACTTGTAGTTAAGAAGCAAAACTACGAGGAAGCTGCGAATTTGAGGGATAAGGAAAAAAAGATTATGACTCAACTTGACACTGAGAAAAAGAAGTTTGAGCAAGAATTATTAAATAATAGAAAAGAAGTAATGGAAGATTTAGTCTATGAGGTAGTATCAACTATGACAAAAATACCTCTAACTAAATTAAGTTTGGATGATAAGAATGTTTTAATAAATCTTGAGGATGAATTATCTAAATCAGTTATCGGACAAGTAGAAGCGATTCAGAAAATTTCAAAATCAATTAGAAGAAATCGTTTAGGTATTAAAGACCCAAACAAACCAATCGGTTCATTTATTTTCTTGGGGTCAACAGGTGTTGGTAAAACATTGTTGGCTAAGGAATTGGCAAAACAAATATTTGGAAGTGAAGATAATTTAATCCGTGTTGACATGAGTGAATTCCAAGAGAAACATTCAGTGTCACGACTAATTGGTTCTCCTCCCGGATACGTTGGGTATGATGAGGGGGGTCAATTGACCGAACAGGTTAAAACAAAACCATATTCAGTTGTATTATTTGATGAGGTAGAAAAGGCCCACAAAGATATTTTCTCAGCACTTCTTCAACTTTTAGATGAAGGGTATATGACCGACAGTTTTGGTAGAAAAATTAACTTCAAAAATTGTTTGATTATCATGACATCTAATTTAGGGGTTAAGAAAATGCAAGAATTTGGTAGTGGTATTGGATTTAGTAAAACTAATAACGTTTACGCAAATGAGGAGTTTAAGAAAAATATGTTAAATAAAGAACTAAAGACCCACTTCGCACCTGAGTTCATTAACCGATTAGATGAAGTCATCGTATTCAACACACTTCAAAATGAAGATGTTAAAAAAATTGTAGTGGTTGAGATGTCAAAATTAACTAAAAGATTAAATGATTTAGGTTATAAGATATTGTTTGATGAAAGTGTAATTGAATTTATCACTAAGGTTGGGTTTGATGATGTTTACGGAGCCCGTCCACTAAAGAGAGCAATTCAAGAAAAACTTGAGGACTTTATATCAGACGAAGTTCTTAGGGGAACTATCACTGAAGATAAAGAGTATCAAATATCAATTAAAGATGAATTAGTCCTAATTGATGAGATTAAGAAAAAAGTAACAAGAAAGAAAAAGGGAGAATAAATCTCCCTTTTTTTTATTTAGAACATTCCTTTCGGATAATCTTGTTTGAATTTATACTTGGTATTCCCAAGTTCCTCAATCAGTTTCATACCCGACTTTACACCTGCAAATACTTCATCAACCACAACATATTCATTCTTTGTATGATAACTGTGGTACCCCACAGAGATATTAATACATGAAAAATCAAATTGTTTCTTTAACTGCCAAACATCAGTAAATGGATGTTGCATAAATTTTGGTTCTGATAACATATTTTCATTCAACACTTGTTTTGATGTGTTGTGAAATATAGAATCAGTTTCAAACAATTTAACACCATAACAATACTCTGTAACCATGTAATCACCAGGAGCATCAAATTGAATTGCATAACCCACGTTACTAAAGAAATTCGCATCCGCACTTTTAGAACCAATACATCCAACTTCTTCAGATACAAAAAATGCCGCTTTAATTACGTCAAACTCTTCCAATAGTTGCAAACATGCAAATACCCCACATTTGTCATCACCACCAATTCCTGTGGGTAGACCTTCGTCATTGTAAGCTTTTAGTGAAAAAGATTTCTCTCCTTTAGAGTTCGGTAGATATTCCTCACGGATATTAATTGTGTCAAGGTGATGTACCGTATCAGTGTGAGCTACAACACATGGATAAGATTCTCCATCATTAATGGTTCCTTTTACTACATAGATATTCCCAAGTTCATCTATCTTATATTCATATCCTTTATCAAACAAATAGTTGATAAGATATTCAATCATTTCATCTTCTTGAAACGAATGGGTCGGTACAGATAGTACCGATTTAAGGAAATCTATATTTTCAATCATAACGACAAATATAGTAAAGATTATGATTCAAACAATGTTGGATGGTATAAATAATTTAAAAAATTATCGTATGTAAATGTCCTTTTTTTACTCATATAAGTATTTCTATCCCTTTCGTGTAGAATAATATGCCCGTTAACTACATCAACCACTTTAAATTCCATATTGGACTCCTTACCAAAATTCTTTCTTGATGGAATTTTAGTCCAATTACCTAACTGAATACCTAATTTATCTAATTGTTTATATACTTCAGCATTTTTAGTTAATTCTCCTTCCTCATTCATTTCCTCAACTTTCTCCTCAATCTTATCTAATTGTCTACTAACTTCTTTTTGGAAACCTTCGTTATCAAAGTTCATATCATCGTAATAAGCGTAATAATCTTCGTATAAATCTTCATCTAAACCTAAATCATGGTCTTTAACAAATTTCTTCAATACTTCTAATAAATTATCATCTTCACCAGAGTTTGTTTTTTTCCAAAATGAAATTAATAAATTAACTGTGGTAAAATATTTGTAAGCACAAGTTTTTTCATAAATCCCATAATCATCAAATTTTTTACAAAATTTATTATCTAAATACTGTCTAAGTCCACTAACTAACGCATCGTCAAATTTTGCGGCGTAGTCATAAACTATCTCAGATATTTCTCTATCAAAAGTATCTTGCATGAACTCAAAAACTTTTCTATTGTTTTCATCTTTCAAATACTCTGAATAAAGAGTTGGATTTACTTGTCTTAATAACTCCTCAAATTTGGTTTTATTTTCTTCACTAAAGTATCTAATTAGATAGCCTTCTTTCCAATCATCTTGCATTGAATACGAATCTATAAAAACATAATCTCCGCCATAATAATTACTAAACACAACATTAAGTAGATATGAATTATTCGTATCTTCATCTTTGTTAGTGAATATACTAAGGTAATCGTCTTTGTCAAAAGTTAGAGTAACTAATGACTTACCAAGATTTTCAGAGTTAACTCTACTAACTTTAATGATTCCATCTTCGTCCAAGTATTCTAATTGTCTTGAATCAATTTTACCTTCGGAAAACTCTTTTAACGCATCTAATAATGACATAAAAACTTTTTATTATAAATACTTGTGTATTAGAGAATATATTTATATCTTTGTATCATAGTTCTTTGATTTATGGGGATGTTTTTGGCTTTGACAGGAATGGATTTGTCATAAAACGCACGTCGGGGCTAAGCTAACCCTGTAGAACTGGCTTAAATAGTAAACGGCAACGTTATCAACAAACTTTCTTCAATCGGTTTAATCCGTACTGAAGAAGTATCTGTAGCTTAATCTAGGATTAACCTACTAGGGGTCGGCAGACATACAACCTTGCAACAGAAGTCGTAGTAGTGGTGTGGTTTCTACCCAAAAAGAAACAAGTGGAGGATTAGTTCTCAGTAAACCGAACCACTATAAAATAAGGGAATTGTGAAGTTTCGGATTGTTTAGAAAAACAATGACCTAAGCGTGTAGTGTTTTATGGTAGACATTTTTGGACCCGGGTTCGACCCCCGGCATCTCCACCAAATAATAAAGGGACTTAATGTCCCTTTATTTATTTTATAATTTTTTTCTTTTTTTGAATGTCTTCAAATAGCGAATCTTTAGCTGTAGATATTAAATCTTTTAATTTAAACCCAGCTATGGATATTTCCCCTGTATTATCTTTACTAACAGAATCTCCACCAAATAAATTAGTTACCTCTTGTGTAAATTTTTCTCCGTCGTTATCTAAATCTAAATTTGCAATAAAACCTAACCCAAAAATATTTAAAATTTTAGATAATTTATCAGTGTTCTGTATTGGGGTTTCTTCAGTATCATCAAATTTGATATTACCTAAAGAACTTTCATCATAATTAGTTTTACAAAAACTATCAACATGTCTACTTTCATCTTTTGCAACTTCAGAATATGATAAATGAAAATGTCCTCCAGTTGAGTGAGCACTTGGATGTCTATACTCATCAATAAATGTAAACCCATTCATCTCATTTCTGGCCGAACATAAAATAATTGATATTTCATCTAAGGTTTTATTTTTATCTGAACCCCCACCACTAAATGTCACATCAATTGCATTTCCTTTTGTATGTCGACTATTGCCGAATTTTCTATGGAAATTATCGTTACCTGAACCAAATGTGAATTTAATATCCGGTAAATTTTCTTTAAAAGATTTTGCAACTTTTTTAATTATATCCGCAAATTTGGAAGTCAGGTCTCCATAATCATCCATATTTGATTGTGTTTTATAACCTAATCCCGAAAGATAACTTTTCAAATTATTCGCATTAACATGGTTTTCCATAGACTCATTAATTTTCTCAATACCTGAGTTTTTTTTAAAGCTGTATATTTCCTCTAATAATTCTTTTTGCATATTTATAAATATGGATAAAAATAAATTAATCTCACTGTCAAATAGATTAGGGAGAACTATTCTAAAGAAATATTCGGGTAAAATGAAACCTGGAGATGCATATAATGAACTAAGAAAGGAAGAACAATATAGTTTTTTATTTAAACAACCAAATGGGCACATTGTTATTATCTGTTTTTTAGTTTCAATACCTGAAAGTCAAAGAGAGACTCAATTTGATAATATAGTGTCAAATTTATTCACATTTACATATTATACAATTGAATCTGACGAAGTTGATGAGGAGTGTGGTGATTGTTACGGTAATGGAACGGTCGATTGTAGTAATTGTGATGGTAATGGTAAGGTTGATTGTGATGAATGTGGGGGTGATGGTGAAGATTCAGATGGTGATACTTGTAACAGATGTGATGGTGAAGGTGATTTTGAATGTGACTATTGTGGTAGTAGTGGACAAGAGACTTGTGACAGATGTGACGGACAAGGTTATATCAAATTAGACGATACTTATGAAATTGAACAGTATTATTGCACATCATACGACCCAAATATACTTGAAGTTTGTGAAATGTATGACGAAGATGAGATTGTGGTATCAGGTGATATTAATACTATTGAGAATAGAAAAAAAACAATAGTATTATATACCGATACGAGAAATATTGAGGAAAACAGTGAGTTATATAGGGGTGATATCCATTTTTACGAATATAATAGGGACCCTGAATTTTATGGTAACGGTAACTATATTTCCGACACCCACATTAATGATAAAGATTAAAAAAAGAGGACTTTTGTCCTCTTTTTTATTATGGTACCCCCGACAGGATTCAAACCTGTGACCGCAAAATTAGAAATTTTGTGCTCTGTTCTGCTGAGCTACGGAGGCATTTATCTGTTACAAATATAGACAAAATTTGTTACAAAATCAAATCTTTTTTACGACGTATCTATATCCCGAATCGGAATTCATCTGAAGAATGTTTTTAAAATCTTCAGCTTTAACTTCAGTGTCAAACTCTAAAACCTCATCTTGTGAATTAAGAATTATAACAGGTAATTCTTTTTTATCTAACTTAATATATTTTATAATACAATACATAATTAATAACCGAAATGTGTCCCACTAAAATTATCCCAAGGGTCCTCAACGTGGATTTGTTTTTTATCTTCTTTTATAATTTTACAACCTCTACTAATTAAAAAATCAGGAGTATTTTTAAATTCTTTCCAAGTATCAAAGTCCTTTAGTTCTTCAATCAATTCTAATGGAATTAATATACTATCAACTTCTTGATTAAATAATACTTTGTTTTTGTCACTTGGGAACATAATTAAATATGAATATTTTTTTGGTTAATGTCAACTTACAGATATAAATAATTAGAGAATTTTTTTTGACTAAAAAAGTTTGGTTTTTTGTCAATTAATATTTAATTTTGTTACTATGATACAAGGAGTATTAGTTTTAAATGCGGATTATAACCCAATCAATGTAACATCCCTACAAAGGGGATTTAATTTGGTATATAAGGGTAAAGCTGAGATTGTTAAATCGGCTGATAATCCTATTGTGTCAAGTTTTGGTAAATTTGTTCGTCCGTTAATTATCCGTTTATTAAACTATGTATCGGTTAAATCAAGAAAGATAAGAGTTAATCGTAATAGAATAATGAGACGTGATGGTTATACTTGTGTATATTGTGGAAGTAAGAAAAATTTAACCATTGACCACATTATACCCAAATCAAAAGGGGGTGATAATACTTGGAAGAATTTGGTTACCTGTTGTTCTCCTTGTAATTTGAAAAAAGGGGATAAGTCACTTGAGGAGATTGGAATGAAGTTAATAAAAAAACCCACAGAACCTAATATATTTTCAGATGCTGTGGGTCAGGGACTTCAAAAGATTTGGCAAGATTACCAAAACAACTTTTAAAATTCTGCTATTTTACTTGATAACTTATCAATAAAAGACTGCTTAACTTCATTTGAAGTTCTCTCAACATTTTGTCTTGCTGAGTCTAAAACTGAAGTTAATCTATTTGCAATTTTAAATTTAACGTCATCCATTGTAGACCTCATTTTGTTTACGGTGGATGATTTTAACATACTTTCTAAACTATCATCAGTTACATTATCAGACTCAATACTTTTGTCAATTGCCGAACTAATTTTATCAGCAACAAACGTTGGGTCGGACAATAATCTTGTAACCTCTGAATCAGGCACACTATTTAATTCATTAGTGATTTCAATTCCAATCTTAGAAGAAGGTTCTACTTTAAGTTCTCTTAGAATGTGATTGATTGTTTGTTCTTTCATCTTTGACTCATTCCCTAAAAATAAACTGTTAAATGCTTTCTCAAAAGTCGCTTCAATGTTCTCAGTTATAATTCCATTAGAATTTTGTAATGATTTTGTATGTTCCATTATTTGAGTTAAGAATTTTCTATAGTTTTGTGAATAGAAGTTCTCAGCGATTTCATTTAATGATTTTTTGTGTATTTCAACTTTAAGAGATTTAACCATCTTAGTTTCAACCAATTTAGTTCTTAAAGAATTTTCAATAGATTTCATTTTATTTTCAGTTAATTTATTTGCAGTTCTACTTGACAAATTAATTGCCCAATCACGGTCCGCGATTCTTTGGAACTTTCTTATTTTATTGGTTAATCCAGGATGATATTTCACACAATAAAAAACTGCGTCTTTGGTTGAGTTCATTTTATTTATGAAATTATTTCTTGTCATTCCATAACTGTCAGTATCATATTTGTTATATGCACTATCATACATGTCAAGCAAATCTTTACACGCACTTCTTTCAGGTTGTTTAGCTCCTGTCTTAGACAATAATGACATGATATTAGTACCCTTATCAAACAAATTACTTAATTCGGCAATTACAGGTGCTCCTGATTCTATTTTTTGATAATCGGAAACAACACTATCTTGTTTACCTTGTTGGTATACATTATTGTACCAAAAATCAAATGCTTCTTTATAGACAACTTTTTTATCCTTACCCATAAATGAGTCTCTTTTTGTTGCCATGTATTTAACTAAAGGACTCTGATGAATTGGGTCAGTTGTAATATATGGTTGAGATTCAATTGAACCGCATAATCCATGTAAAACTCCACCAGGACTAAAATAAAACTTCTTTGAGTTTATCCAATTGATAAATTCAGAAACACTACTTTCAATTCCGTATGTCTCAAAATAGTTCCCACTAGTCCATTTATCATCACAATTAATTTGTAATTTTGATGGTGTAGTTGTTGTTTGATTTGTCCCACCACCTTGCTGAGTTGTGTTTGTTTGATTGGACCCTCCAGTACTTTGTTGAGATGATGGTTTATTAATCTCATCTTGATATATTTTACCGAACTCTTTCCACGCCTTTCTAATACAACTATTATCAGGTTTACCTGTTACAGATAAAGAAGAACCGTCATCACATTTAAAATCTGAATTATTTTTTTTCATCCATCCTCTAAACTCATTACCTTTAGTATCATCTAATCCTGTCGCTGGATATGATGAACCTCCTCCACCACCTCCTGATGTTTTTTTCTTCGCATACCATTTACCGTCAGCACCCTTTCTAACAGTATGAGTTCCAGCAGCATCTAATTGAGCTGCTTTATTTTTACTTACTTCTTCTTCACCTGATTTGGCCGGTTCATTTAACATCATTACTTAAATGTTTTAGTTTTTTTATCATATTCATATCCAACAGTTGAATTTTCTGATGCGTAATAAAATCCATCTTCCTTCTTAACTCCATTTTCACCAACCTTATTACCCGGGGTTAGTTCATAAGATTTCCATTTTGATAAAATTTGGTCTTCAGTCTCCTCACCACTTTGTGATTCTCCTCCAAAATTTAATTCACTAGTTGGCAATCCCGCTTCTTCAAAATCTTTAATAGTTGCACCTTGTTTAATTAGTTCATTTGCGAATTTGATGTAGTCAGAATTGTTTTGGTCATTATTTAACATTTCTTGTAGTTTCGCTTTAACTTCTTCGTCCTGTGGGGTTAATTGTGAAACAAATTGAGCTCCGTCAAGTAATTCCATAACCCCATTAATAGGTAATGTAATACACCCACCTAAATCTTTAATTTGGCTTGATAATTCCCCATACATTGTTTTATATATCTCAAAGTCGGCACCTGATTTAACAGCATAATCCCAAAGAACTTTCACTACCTTAACTATTAAACACATTTTAATTATAAAAATAGAATATGCCGCGATAACAAAAACTGATTTTGACGGTTGTCCTTTATATAATTTAAGTAAACGTTCATATAGTTTAAATCTGTTAGCACTTTTAGTTACCATAGTCTGAACATTTGGTATCACATCAAAATATGGGTTACTTTCAGAAATTGAATTTTTAATAGTATTTAATTGATTTGTAATATTCTCAGGGCTCCACAATTTAGGATTAGAAACTGCGGAATCATATAAACCAACTAATTCATCATATTTAATATTTTTACCTTTGATTTTTCTTGAAAGTTCAGAAAATGCTGTGTCAATTTCAGGTTGTACCGATTTTTTAGGTATAGAACTTAAATTAAGTTTATTAGTTATAATTTTTTTTAATTCATCGTCCATAGTTGATGAATTAATTGCATTTCTTAATTCAGTTAAATTATCAATCTGTTGGTTATATAATTTAGGATTTTTTACACTGTCAATATTTTTAAAACCCTGTACTGATGATAATAATTGAGATACTTCTTTAAACTCACCAGAAGTAATCATATCATCAACTAATTTTGAATAAAATGAGTCGTTTCGTTTAATAACGTCATCTAATAACGAATACCAATTAACCCCACCACCAATATTTGACAATGACTCACCTGAAATTAATTCATCATTAATTGTTCTTAAATAACTATCAATATCTTGTGGAGACGCACTGGATAAATTAAATTCCTTAGTTATCCACGGTCTAACCGCATCATACGCAGCTTCATCCATGATATCGTCTGAAACTCCATCCATATTTCTAGTTGCACTTTCAATAATGTCTTTCATTAATGATTCAAACCATGGCTGTCCGATACTTTCTAAAATTACATTTTTAGGAGATACTCCCATTATTTCATGTAATCTTTTTATTTCTTCAAATAATAAATTTGTATTCATAATATATTAATATTTAGATAAATATTTTAGTCCACAGGAATATCACTGATTTCATCAAGTAATTTTTCTTGTTCCTCATATTCTTGGTTTAATTTGTCAATTTTTTCTTTTAGTTTAACACAATAACTTTGTAAATTTACTTTTTGTCCTGTTTTAGGGTCAATTGTTTCATATTTACCAAATTTTTCTCTTTCTTGTTTTGTTACAGTACCTAAAGCTTCTTGATATAAACTTGGGTTATTCATTATTTCATCCGCAACTACATCATAATCAACTCCACTTCTATTCTTTTTTACCCACGAATTCCATCTTTCAAACTCAGTCTCAGTTATTTCTCTACCGTATATTTTTTTATGTAAATCACTAATTGTTGCAATTAATTTAAACCCATAATACCCTATCATTGGTGATAATGTTAAAATACCCTTCGTCCCCGCTTCTCTAAGCATTGATTTGATTAAATTAGTTTTTGCGGACCCAATGTCTTTAGCTAAAGCTTGTTGCATTTTACCTCTAGCAAACGTGCTCAACTGTTGTTGAAACTCACTATTTGACAGTAACTCTTGGAATAGTTTTTGTTCGGTTGTTGTTAAATTTGAATTAAAATTAACTAAATCTTGGTATGAGCTTAGATTTGCCTCTCTCATTTTCTGAGTAAACGATTTTCTTGTCCAATCATCAATTCCACCAGTTAAGAACTTAGATATTACTGGTAATTCGGCAAACACCCCTAAAAACGCAATTGCAACATCTAATTTAGCCTCATCATACTTCCCGGCTTTATAATTTTGATTTGCTGAAACAAGGTTAATTCCAACGTCTGCCGCGGTTGCCGCTAATGTTACTGATAAGGCACTTCCACCTAAAACCGCCGCCGCACCTCCACTAACAATTGTCGCTAATATTATTCCTCCAATTTGTATTAAAGCTCCGTATTCATCCCAAAAAGTAGTGTCTTCAGGTATAGTATCATAAACACCTTTTTGAATTTTTACTGACCCGTCTTTATCTCTATATCTACCACCAAGAGTATGTCCTTTATATCTAATTTTACCATCAGCAACATCAAGCAAGAATTCAATTGCTCTCATACCCTTTTCATTTATTGCTCTGTCAATTTCCTCATCAGTAAATGCGTTTGTTACAAAAGAACTCATTTTCAATTCTTTTTTTACCTTTTCAATCCATTTTAAATTTTCAGAAGCCTTTGAAATTGAGTCAAAATTAATGTTAGAGTATTTTGTATTAGTAACATCAGGTGACTGAGTGATGTCTATTTTGAATAGGTTATCTGATATTTTTTTACCTTCACCTGACTCTATATCTTTAGGTTTGAACTGTTCAATCCCATAAAATTCATCAAAACCATTCATTAAGTTCCATTCCCTTATTGACATTTGAACAGATTCGTTATTAATATCCCATTTTAAATTTTTAGCGTCTTTATAACTAACAGGTGGGAAGTCTCCACTCGGTTCTTTAATTTTTAATCTTGTAACTTTATCATATTCAGTTGGGGTCCCCTCAAAAGTGAACTTGTCAACATTTTTTGAAGCCGTACTTAAATTTCCGAATGAGATGTCATAATTCCATCTATTAAATACTATTCCCCACCCGCATTTAGTATTGTGATTTACCGCCAATGACATGTTTTGATTCCACATTGGTCCTGTTTGAGATAGGTTATATGTTTTAGCAACTGATGGATAATTAACTCTAAACCACTGTCTAAATGAGTCAGACCCATTTTCACCTGTTTTATCTTTAAATGGATTTTTACCAACACTCCCCATTAAATTAAATCCTTTTGATTTTTCACATTTTTGATTTTTTTCTAAACTTTGTTGTGTGTCTATTTTTTTTGAATTTTCATATCCTTTTATGATACGACTTGCGGGCTCTAAAAATCTGAAATAATTTGCGGATACTAAATTTGAGGGGATGTCCTCAGGTTGTTTTAACCTAACGTCAATACCAAACTCATTTTTAGTTGTTGTAATCCCTTTTGATTTTTTATCATTAAAATCTTTCAATTCTTTTTGATAAATTGTCTTGTCAAGTATTAATGACGCTGGGGTATATGATTTACTACCCATAAGGGCAACACTTCTGTTTAAAAGTTTGTCTCTTCTCAATTTATATAATTGAGGTAGGGACATTGTATTAATTAATTGTGCAAACTGATAAATTTTGTCATCAATATTAGGAACCCTTTTAGGGTCTCTCCAATCATATTTATTAATTTCATCAATTAATGTATTAACATTATATTGTTCTAAAATTAACGTTCCAACATTTTCAGATAAAGTTTTTTTATTGTCATATTTCATTAACAATAAAACTCTTTCTAATATTTCCTGTTTGTTTTCTCCCATTACCAAATTTGATTTGCAACCCCTCTACCAATACCTGTAGACCACACTTCACCTTTTTTACCTAACATATTCGCCTTACCTCTTTTAGTAACATATAAGTCGGACCACTTAGGCATTGCCTTCGCACCCCCTCCTCCACCAGCCGCAGCATCCTGTTCGTCAATTTCACCGCTAGACTTTTTGGAATCATTTGTGAAAGTATAAGACTTTAACAAATCAATTATGTCATCAATATCGTTAGTCATTTTTAATGATAAATATCTATACTAAATCAAATTTTGTGTATATTAGCAATATGAAAAATCTATTTGTTGTTTTATTCTCAATTTTATTATTAACTTCTTGTGAAGTTTATGAAGAACCAACATATCCAACTTTAAGTGGTGAATATGTAATTGATTTAGTCACAGTAGATGATATGTCACTTACTCAATATCTTTCTGGAGATACTTTAGAGATTGAGGCTAATGAGTTTCCAATTGACACACTAATTGTTGGGATAACTAAGATTAAATTTTCAAATGATAGGATTTTCTTCAACCCTTATTTAAATCAATACGGAAACACTCAATGGGAGAATGAATTTTTCTACGTAACAAGAAATTACGAATATCACGGTTCGGGACATTTTTTAGTGGATATGAATGGTAAGACATTCATATTTGATATAGTTGAGGATGGTTTGACAAATCTTGTTATTAAAAGTAACTCATTTAACAAAACAATTACTTTTAACCTAACGATGGTTGGCCATTAAAATAATTCTGACGGTGGGATTTTTTTTGGATTTGTCTCGTAGTACTCTGATAAAAAATTGGATAATTCCGACTCGTCAATACTACAATCATCATTAATGTAGTCGTCGTTTAAAATAATGTCGTCAGTATCCTCTTCATAAGTTATGGGGTATTCATCATCGTTTAAACCTTCAATGACATAATACCCCATACCTTCAATAATATCAATTTCAAATTCATCTTCTCTGATATAATCATCAGAGTCGTCCTTCATCCTAAAGGAAACCTGTATTGCTTGAGTCTTTTGATTATAATATGACTCTACAATTTCTTTAATCATCTTTAGATAATCTTCTTAAACCACTTTAGTGACTCTTGTATTTGTTCTGAGACTAATGGAGCCTTTGATTTTAGGTTAACGTTCTCCTCAATCTCTTCCATTGTATACATTTTGTTTGAGCATTCACATGTTTCACCTTCATACATCTCACCACACTCGTTACACTCTTTTTTAGATTCACTCATTTTACCTGACATACATTCACAAGTTTCAGCTTCATAAATCTCGCCACACTCATTACAAGTTTTCATTAATTTTTTATTAATGTTTGTATGTTTGTATTCCATTACTTCACCTTTATTATTAACCGTAATTCCACCTTCATCTAATGCGTAATTACCGACAGTCAGAGGTGTCTCACTAGGTCCTTTACCTTCACGAGTCACATAACCATCATATAGTTTAGTGTGTTTTTCCTTAATGGAATTTTTTTCTTCTTCAGATATGTTTAAAAAATAAGCTCTCATAATTTAATTTTCTTATAAATATATTGACATTACCATTTGACAAAAAAAGATAATTAATTTAAATTTATGGTTATGACACCTGAATTAAAAAAACAACCGGTATTCAAGGACCACAGAGGTTCATTCACACCAATCAAATTATCCAATAAATGGGTCCAATCCAACATTAGTATTAACGATGATATTTTTGTTTTTCGTGGATTACATTTACAGAAATATCCAAAGTCACAAGCCAAACAAGTGATGGTTATTCAGGGTAAATTGATTGATTTTTGTGTATGTGTTGACAAACTCAACCCAAATTTTGGAAAAGTTTTTGAATATATGATGAATGAAGGAGATGTTCTATATGTACCTCATGGATATGCTCACGGATTTTTAACTCTACAAAGTGGAACTATTGTCAACTATTTGGTTGATGAAATGTATTCTCCCGAACATGAACTATGTGTTAAATGGGATTCGGTTGAAGAGGTTAGAGAAACTATTACAAAATTAACCTCAGGGTTTACATTCAAACTTAAAATGAGCGATAAAGATAATGAAGGTATTCATTTTACAAATTTGGTATGACAAGGGAAGAGGTTGAAGAACTATACGAAGGAGCAATACTACTTGAGGGATTTGACGATTGTATTGTTGGAGTTACTGAGGAATTTGGTAATGGGATTAGAATACTATACTCAAGAGACAAAATTTTAGAGTCCCTACAAAAAGATATGTCCGAAGAAGATGCTATTGAGTATTATTACTATAATATAGTAGGTGGTCATTTTGGAGACAGGAATCCAGTATTTCTGGTTTAATAATGTCTCATCCAAAAATTTAAAACTTTTGGGGCCATTCTTTTAACCATTCCTCCCACTGAACTAGGGGTAACTTCTCTACCTTCTTTTTCTAATATTGTCATTGCTCCACGAATCATTATGTGTTTAACCTCATCGGCCATTGATGCCGCTTCTTCAAACTCATCACTTTCTTCATTATAATGTTCTTTCCTTAAAATATCTTCACCAATATAAAGATATGGTGACGCTCCAAACATGTTAGCAACACCTGACTCTCTTATCTTATCCAAGTATTTTTTAATTGGTAACATTTTAAAATACTTTAGGATTTTGGCATCATCAGATAATTGGTTCACATCACTGGATTCATTAATCTTCCTTTTACTTCCCTTCCAATCTTCCTCATACATCCATTTATCAGTATCGGACAATAAAAATAATGAACCACCATCATCCCATTTGATGTCGTATTGGTGTCCTGTCGGTTGTTTTGAAATTCTCCTAACAGTTCCTTTATTTCCGGTGTATCTAGGCTCACCGTCCATATCAATACAAACTATTCTATCACCAATTTTTAATTCGGGATTAATTTTCTTACTCATATATTTATAAATATGAAGATAATGATTAATGAAACTCAGAAAAGACTTATAACTGAATCTATCAATGATAGAATCAAGAATATTCAAGAAGAGTCAGTTAATATTACAAAACAAGTAATTGAATCCACCGCAACTCAGACAGGTATTAATTTATCTATGTTGTTAACTTGGGGTACATCAATTGGGGGTTTCATATCTCCTGTTATTCAATGGTTACAAGGTAAGAACCCTCAACTAAGTGACATGGATATATCATTAATTATGACGGCAGTTATTGCTGTGATTTTTTATGATAACAAAAAAGTAATTACAGATTTAGTTAACGAAATTAAAAAAAGAGGTCTTGAAGATTACTTTAAAAATTCATTAAAGAAATCAATTGACTTAAAAAAGACGTTGATAAATTTCCTAAGGAGTTTAAATATTTCATCATTCAACTTACTTAGTATGTTAAGTTACGCATTTTTGGTGCCTCTACTTCAGATTTTCTATAATATGGCTCACGAAGGTCATTTTAATTCTCATGATGCTGAAATGATTGCCAAAGCAGTTACGTCGTTTGGTTTAATAACTGTGGGTAGTAATTACCTGAAAGTTTTGATTGAAAAGATTTTAAATAGATTTTCTAGCAAAAAGTAATTTTAATCTTCAAACTATCTTCTCCTTTTATTGTTCTATGATAAACTCCTTCAGGAATAGTGTACTTACCACCTTTCTTCATTTCAATGGGTAATTCGTTATCCAATTGTAATTGCCACCCATTACCCTCAATGACCTCAATTAATCTTGTTTCTCGGTCTCTATGCCAATGAAGTTCTCCTGAATCAACATTTGATTCAAATATTCTAATTTTAGATTTTTCTGTAACTTCTAAATCTTTGTATGGTTTCATATTACCAATAACCTGGATATGTTTTTCCACCCCACAAATGTCCAAAACGATTAAGACGACATGCCCAATAACCTGCGGTCATTCTATCTTTCTTGTCTTTACAGTTATGTCTTGATGCAAACGCCTTACGAGCTTTAGGGTTAGATACTTTAGCGGTTAGACCACCCTTAACATCTCCAAATGATATTTTTTTAACTCTTCCTGTAGATGGGTTTTTAACGTATACTACATATTTTTTTCCACCACCTGTATTTCTTCTTGGTTTACCCAATTCCACTTTTTTACCATTATATTCCGCCTCATTAATAAATTCCTCAGATAATGGTATGTCTAAATAAACTTCTTTTCCACTTGATAATCTAACCTTTGCACCCAAATCGGTCTCAATTAATTCAACCTCTTCATCACTTAATTCAATATTACCATTCTCATATAAATCACGAACTTCGTTAATTAAACTAAAGAAAGAATCGGAATGTGGACGATATATGTTTTCAGTTAATGGTATATTGTTTTTTAAATGGTAATTCAAACCTTCAGAAACTAATAATTCATTACTTTCCTTTAACACTTTTTTAATCAAATTATCAATTCTCATTTTTTCTCACGAAATAAAAAATACAACCCAAAGAATGATAGTGCAATACCATAAAAAATTGCGGTGGTAGTCCAATAGGAATTCGTAGCATCTAAAATCATCTTGAAGATTACGTCGAAACCTAAAGGGTTGAAAAACATTCCAGCCATCAGACAGAAAGTCGCTATGTTTTTGCGAAATAATTGTCTCCAAGTCATCACTATCCATTTATTTGGGGTTAAAGTTTATGAATCTGAAAAAAATCAAATTCTTTATCATAAATATTTGTGGGAATCAATATTTGTCGTATATTTGTAGAAATAATTAAATAATCAAGTCCTATGAAAAACTTATTCCTTTCTTTAGTGTTAGTTTTAACAAGTTTATGTTCATTTGGGCAAGTTAAAAAAGAATTTGTTGCATTGACTGAGGTTGAGCAATTAGTCTTCAAAAAAATAAATGACTATCGAGTTAAAAACGGATTAAAGTCAATTATTTGGTGTCCTAACTCATACAAATCAGCATACCATCACTCCTACTACTTGTCAGACCCAAATGTTGAAATTTCACACTTTGAGCCGGAAGATGTTGAAGGTATTGATGAAATTAACACTCATAACGACAGAATTTGTGGGGTTTTAAATTCACCTGGGGTTGTTAGTGTTGAAAACGTAATGACAGTCCAAGCGTCCGACCGTTGGCTTAATAGAAAAGATTGTGATGGTAAAAAAACAACATCCGATTTTATTTTTAAAGCTTGGTATGAATCTGATAGTCATAACAAGGCAATGTTAAATCCGTCTATGACACATGGGTCAATTGCTATTGTTAGAGAAAAGGATGGTAATTATTGCAGACCTGTAATGGTATTCTATAAAAAATAAAAATGGGGATTACTCCCCATTTTTATTTTATTGTCCTTTAGTCTTATATGATGACCAATTCTTCGCAATTTTTTCAGCTGTGGTCCTCGGTACTTCATTTCCAGGGACACTCCAATCACTACCTGAACCTCCGTATCTGTATCGATACGAATAATTTGGCCATTTTTTAAAGTAATCTTGACATTTTGGTTCTTTTCCCGCTCCGTGATACTCATATTGGAAACACCAACGTGCGGTCTCATCACTCCACATACCCTTACCAAGTACAAAATCTGAATTTGAAACACTTTCACCTGCCAAATCACCTTCTTGTACAGGTATCCATCTTACTTTACCTGCAACTTGATTGTCATCACCATTTGAGTAATATACTGACGCATAATTAGGTTTCTGCACCTTACATCTATAAATCCCTTGAGCATCTGTTGCGAACCCATCCGCACAAAATGTGATAATTCTAGTATGAGGCGCATTCCATGCCAATATTCTATACGGCTGAAATGAGTAAGTTTGACTTGATTTTGTTTCAACCTCACCTTTAGCTTGTATTGTTATAGTTACAAATTGATATGGCTGATATTGAGGTTCCGTAGATTTATTAACATTAGGAGTATAATCAGGTCCCGCAAATGCTTGTGAGATATCGGTAATATATTTAACCTTATCTAATGATATTCCTGGAATTGTAGATAAATAATTTTTAATTGAACTAAACGCAGTATCCGCTCTTTTTTGAGCTAAATCAATATTAAAGGCCTTTCTTTCTTCTTCGGTTTTTCCTGGTCCTGATTTTGAACTACCTGCGGTAACAATAACTTCGGTTTCAACATTTTTTAACCCCTGATTATTATACCAATTACTAATTTTTGTTTTTTCATCATCTGTTAAACTCCATGGTTGTGACTTACCTGGAGCAAATTTAGTTTCGGCTTTTATAATCAAAGGTTTAACTTTAGATGTTTCATTCCTAACTAATTTAGTTCCATCAGGAGAAATAAAAGTCCCAGGCGTTGGATTTGGTGGTTGATGTTGCTCATTTACCAACTCTGTATATTTTTTTTCAAGAACGTTAAAGTAATTAATTTCCGTTTTTTGATTTTCATGAAGAGAACGAATTTTTTCTTTTTCGTTTTCTGATATAATAATTCTTTTTCCCATATTACATTTTAGTTTTTTTATAAATATATTAATTAGTCCAAATATTAATTTCAACCCATTGGTCATTTAAATATTTTGGGTCCTGTGGGTTATCAACACCTTGTTTATAAGGTATTGAACCTTGTTTATATCTCCCACTTACTGATGACATTCCTTTTGGCCAAGATGGTAACTTTTCTAATTGACTTCTAAAGTAATCTCCAAGTGTCCCCCCTCTTTTTTGAGATAAAGTATTAACATCTGAACCTGTCTTAGGAGTCTGTGACTCTGAAGCCACCCAACTAATTTGAAATGGTTTGTTTGATTTCGATAAATATTCTTTAGCCTTTGTTAAAAAGTTTTGAACTTCCTGAAAGTTTCTAATGGAATCTTTATCAAGTCCTGTTTTACCCGTATTAAAATAAAATTTATTATTTAACTTTAAAACATCTTTTAGATTTTGTTTACTAGCAGCCGATGACGTGCCGGTCTTAACATCCACACTTGTGTTTGGCGTTACCGGTCCTCCAGTTGACGGGGGGTCCGTTTCATTAATTTGGGACTCTGAAATCAAATATCCATTTTTTGTTGCGGACAAATGCATTTCAATAATTCGTTGTCTTTCACTATCGTCAATTGTAAATAAATTTTTCATATTAAAACATTTTATAATAAATATATGACAAAAGAGAATACTTATTAGCAAACATAAAAATATGGCTGCAAAAACATCAAAATCAACAGGAGCAACAAAGGTTACCTTTGGGACTAAAAAAACTGGAAGATATTCCAAAAAACAATCAACAAATAAGAGGTCTAAAAACTATAAGAAATCATATAGAGGACAAGGTAGGTAATATGAAACAATTTATTAAAAAACAAATTGCAGATATAAAAAAATTCTCATTTGCTGAAATGACTTCCAATAGCAATGGGAAAACATCTAGCAGTGGAACTATGGGGGTTTATGTAATCATTATTGGAGGACTTTGTTTTCTACTTGGTAGTATTGATAAAATGTTTCTAAATAAAGATATTGATGTGATGACACAATCAATAATCTTTACAGGCATCGGAGCAGCATTACTTGGTTACAGAAAATCAAAAGATAATACTGAAATTATATCTGAAGAGGTTAAAAATGAAGAAAACTAACATTTAGATATATTTATAATATTATGACACGAAAAGAAAAACAAGTTGACAAAGTTTTAAAAACAATAACTGAAGGTAAACAACATCTTTTAGTTGAGAATCCATTACTTATGGGTTTATTAAGAATGGGATTAATGAATTACTTATTTGGTGATGCGGTTAAAACACAAGTAGATAAAGTAATTCAAAAATATCCTGAATTATCTCCAACCGAGTTATTAAAAAAGGCAGGGTTAGATGTTACCGCTTCTGACAAAGATGTTGAGGAGTACACAAAAGATAGTTATTTAAGTAAATCTGAAAAAGAAAAATTAGGACTTGGTGATACTTCTTATGGTGTCGGAGCAATGAGTTCAAATAATGATAACAAATTTTATGAAAGAGTTTTGAAGGATTTAGGAGCACCTGTCACTGATGGGAACATTACATTCTTAAAGGCAATTAGACAGGCGGAAGGAGCTAAAGCAAGATACAATCCATTTAATACAACTATGAAAAAAATGGGGTCATCTTGTTATAATGTCTTAAAGAGAGATAATTTTGGTGGATGTAAATCAGGAGTTCAAAATTATATGAGTGAGGAGGATGGAATTGACGCAACTGTTGAGACTTTAAAATTGGGTTACTATAAAGATATTGTTAACGGATTTAAAAATGACGTAGGTCCTAAGGAATTATCAAAAAGATGGGCGTCATCACCATGGGGAACAGGAGACTTAGTTAAAAAAGTTGTTGATTCCTACTTAAAGGGTGCTAAACCATCTCCACCACCTATTGCTCGTTAATTAACGAATATTTCTTAATTTTTCTATCAAGATGTTGATTTAATTGGTCTACAAAAAAATTAAATCCGTCTTCATTGACTGAATCAAAATCATCGGACCAATGTTTGTTCTTATACTGTTTAATTAAATTTTCACAACATTCAATTTGAGTATACGATGTTACAGAGTCAATTATTTTTTTAACCCATTCAAAATCTTTTTCCATTGGGCTAATATAAGTCATTAGTTATATAACAAAGCAACGTACTGAGGATATTTTTTCTCAAATACTCTTGCCATAATTCCGGCTTCAGTATTTGCATAATCTTCTTGTGATTGAGTATTATACCCTTGTAACTTTATTTTTCTTTGTCTTGCAAATTCATGAGTCCATTCATGAGCAATTGTTCTAATAATATCAAGTAACATTCTATTATCCGCCAAAACCTTAATTAAACCCGTTATCTCGCTACCGGTTGACATAGCCCCCATTCTCTCACTCATTAAAATAATCTCAACGTCTCTTTTAAGTGGTGAGTTTTCTTGGGCGAATTTTAAAAAATCTCTAATAACCTGAATCTTATCTTGCCCTAAATCTTTTACTCTATTTACAATTTTAACTTTCATACTGATAAATATTTGTCTTAGTTGATTAAATTTACTATATTTAATTGTAAAGAAAACTAATCATGCGGAAAGATTTAAGTTTAGTTGATATTCTTAATAAAACAATCACATCTGAATTTCCTGTAATAAAAAAAGTGGAAATGACAAATAAAAAAATCTATGACGGATTCATTGATTTTAAATTTGTTCTTTTTTTAACTAAAGATGATTTATTTAAAATATTAGGAGTCACTGATGATTCATTAATACTTGATTTAATTTTTAAAAATGATGAAGTGAATGATTTTTGGTTCAAGTATAAAGTGACCGATAATTTTGATTACAAGACAATAAGACACAGACTAAAAAATATTTGTAAGTTCTATTATAACGAAAAGATACAAAATTTTGACGTGGTTATTAAACTTTTATGATGAAAAAATTCTATGAGGCGTATCTGAATAAACTTTATAAAAAGGACATTGACATTTTTTTTGGTGAGGGTTCAAAAATTGTAATTACTAGTTTAGGATACTCAACAAATTTAAAACAGATTCATATGTCGGCAAAGTTATTTCCAACTAACTCAGAATTTGCAGTTGAGATTTTTCCTGAAGGTTTGGAAATGTTAATTACGGAATCTTGGAAATTTATGGGAATTGATGAATTTGAAATAATGTTAACTAGCTCAATGGAACACTAATATGGCACATCCAATTTTACATTCCAAATCATCCGCAAAAAAGTTTGGGGGAATATGGGAAGATTATATACACCTACACGAATGGATGGATGAAACTAAGGGTTGGTACGGGCACTCAACTCATAGAATGTTTAGACATCATTCTGAAGGTATTTTTGAAATGGAGAAAAGGTTCGGACCTGAATTTAAAAATAGTGAAGGAAAGACTGTGTATACCAGATATGTTGGAGAGCAACATGTTAGAGAAGACTGCAATAACTACATCCCAACGGCAAAGGAGTGGATTGATGCAATTGAATCAAAGTCAAGACCGTTATGGATGATGAAAACTATGAAATTAGAATTTGAAGACTAATATTTATTAATATGGGAATATCAGAATTGAGAGATTATTTGGAAACCGAGGTTTCAAAAAAGATGATAAAATTATTATCTAAAATCATGAAGAGTTATAATAGAGAACGTCTCTATCAAACAATTACAATATATAATGGTGATGATGTTAATTATTATTTTTCACCTCATACAGAATCGGGCTCAATTGAACTTCCTCCATCTATAACAAATTATTTAGACAATCTTTATGAAAAAATATCTAATATGGATATTGAAAGTAATGAAGATGATGTTAACTATTCAACAATAGAAGTTATTTTTGATTTTGATGACGACGTGTTTAAAGTATGGATGACTGATTACGTATACGAAACTCAATCGTTTTCAACTGAAAGTGAGTTAGATGAAAACGATGAAAAAGAAATTATTGAAACTTTAAACCAATGGTTGAGTGAAGGTCATAAATTTGTTAAAGTTGATTATAGTGGAGGTGGTGATAGTGGATATATTGAAAGTAATGGATATGGTGAAGGTGGGATTAATGATATTGGAATTCCAGCAGGTTTTGAGGACTATATCTATCAAATGCTTGAATCAAATTACGGTGGGTGGGAAATAAATGAAGGTTCTCAAGGAACCTTCATAATTAATACTGAAGAAAAGACTGTTACTTTAGAACACAACATGAACGATGAACGTCCTGTTGATAGTGAGTTACTAAAAGTACATTTAAACTATTAATAAACTTGTATTGTTCTTTGTGGTCTGTCATCACCAAAATCAGGACAGAAATATACATTTACTCCGTCGTGATAGATTGCACCACCAACACCATTAGGTATCTTGTGTTTCTCATGGAATTTATCACCTAAGTCAATTTGATAATTTCCATCAGCAACTTTTATACACTTATTTTCCATTTCGTAACCACAATGATATTGTTGGTTTTTATTTTTATGTTTCATAAATTCATCAAATGACATTACAAATGATGCATTTTCATTCATTACTTTTTTAACAACTTTTCCTAATTGTCTTTCTGTTATCAAAATATTCTTTTTCATATTACTATAAATATTAACTTATATTATAATTACCATTAAGATACATTTCCGCTTCAGAATTTCTTCTGTTAACTAATCCCTGTAATCCTAATGTTTTAAAATTTCTAATCTGTTCCGCAGCCCTTTTATGGTCTCCTTTCTTAACTGACTGAATGAAGTCAGATTGTCTAACCCCACCACATCCAGCATTAAACGCTAATGACACTAATGCGTCAAATTGACCCTGAGTTATCATATAACTTTTAAGTCCTTTTGATTTCCATTCAGATAAAAAATTCCTAACACAGTCCGCAAACTCTTTAGCATCATTGTATAGTAATTTTAAAGCCCTTGTTTCATCTATAGTCATTCCCATTCTAACATCATCACCAGTGTGACCCCATCCAATAGTTGCAACACCAACGCTGTCTTTATATGCTTGTAATGCCGGCTTGCCCTTTAATTTTGCCAATCCCTCGGCGTACTTAATATGGTCCCAAAAATCCTGACTAACTTTCATTTTAGTACCATCTTGTAAATTACTTTCCTCAGGTACGTCTACAGGTTTTACAATTGGTTGTGGTTTATCATACTTTGTCATAGTACTATCCGACGCTGCGGTAATATCAGGCATTTTTATTTTTTGCTCATTAACTTCAGGTTTCAATACCGTCATGGACTCAGGAAATTCTTTACTTAAAAATTCTCTGTTTTTACCCTTATATGGAATATTTTGTAAAACGTATCTAATTGCATTTAAACCTGATACTCTCTTATCATTGGCATCCAATATTACCCAAGGGTGATTAACCGTTGAGGTTTTGTCAAATAATTTTTGTTTAAACTCTGAGAATCGGTCCCACATGTCTTGCATTTTCTCGTCATTAGGGGAGTATTTCCAATACTTTAATGGTGACGCTTGTCTCATCTGAAATCTAGTTGCCTGAGTCTCCTTATCAATTGAGAACCATAATTTAAACAAATAATCTCCATCTTTAACTAAGTCTTTTTCAAAGTCTTCAACGTTTTCCATAAAGTCTTCATATTCCTCTGGAGAACCGTATCCCATCACTGGTTCAACAAGTCCTCTATTATACCAACTTCTATCAAAGAAATTAATCATTCCTTTTCTAATTTGACTTCTATATCTATCCCACCATGCTTTTCTCTCCTCAGGTGTTGGTATTCCCAATGCAATGATGTTGTAATATCTTGGATTTAAATTCTCAGTGTACTTTTTAATAGTTGAACCCTTACCCGCAGAATCTCTACCCTCAAAAACAATTATGACAGTTTTACCGGTACTTTTAATCCACTCTTGCATTTTAAGTAACTCAACTTGTAAATGATATAACTCCTCGTTATAAACTTTCTTTTTAATTAATGAAGGTTCTTGTGGTTCAAATGAAAACTCTTCAAAATCAGGTTCGTTACTTATGAAATCTTCTTTTTTTCTTTTCTTTAATACCTTTATAATATTTTCAAAATACTTGGTAATGTTTTTTTCTTTATTACCTTTTTTCATTAAAACATTTCTAACATTTCTCTCAAGTAAGTCAAAATTAATGGTTTGATTAAAACCCATATCCATAATATCATACAATAGAATCTCAAGGTTCTTTGTGTAGATATTATATTGTTTTAGAATATCCGCAATCTCATTCTCATATTGTTCTGTCGGTTTCTCCTCTTCGTTTAATTGAGTTCCGAGTAATTGTTTGTATCTGCTGATTTCAGAAATTAATTTTTTCATATAATATAAATATTACGAAAAAATAATTGATTGTTTTTTAAATTACACTATATTTAATAAAAAGTATGAGAAATAAATTGCGAAACATATATAATTTATACAGAATGTCCTGACAATTGTCAGGATTTTTTTTGCCCATACGTTAACAATAAACAAAAAAATAAAAAAAAATGAAAGACACAAAAACTTATGACGAGTTAGTTCAAAAAATGAGAACATTCTTCCAAGAAAAAGGATTTAAAGAAGTTCCAACACAATCAAGATTGTCAATTTTGGCAGCATGTGAGAATCCTCACTCAATAACAACATTCAATTATCAAGGAGAAGTTTGGCCGTTACCACAGACAGGTCAAATGTGGTTAGAATACGAACTTCTTAAAAATCCTGAATGGAATGGTGTATATTGTATCTCAACATCATATAGACAAGAGAAGGACCCAATTCCTGGAAGACATGAATTAATTTTCCCTATGTTTGAATTTGAATCAAAAGGAGGAATGAAAGAAATGATAAAACTTGAATCTGAACTTTTGGATTACTTAGGGTTTGATAAACCAATTGAGGTTAACTACGATGATGTTTGTGAAGAATATGGTGGAGTCCCAATTTTAGAAAACGAACATGAAACAAGAATGTGGGAAGAGAAAGGTCCTGTTGTTTCTCTTCAGAATTTCCCATACAGAACCAATCCATTTTGGAATATGCGAGAAAGTGAAAATAGAATATTCAATAAAGTTGATGTGATTCTCTACGGACAAGAAACAATTGGTTCGGCAGAAAGAAGTTCTAATGTAGAAGAAATGAGAAATAACTTCTACACTATTGAAAACGGTGGATATTCTGCCAAACTATTTGAACTATTCGGTAAAGAAAGAGTTGAGAAAGAATTAGAAGAATTCCTATCGTTTGATTTCTTCCCTCGTTTTGGTGGAGGAATCGGAATGACAAGACTCGCAAGAGCTTATCAGTTAATGATGGAAGAAGTAGAAACTGTATAAAATGAAAATCCCCTCTAATTTGAGGGGATTTTTTTATTCTTTAATTTCCGACATTAAACGTCCCCACAACAACATCTGAATAATACCCAAAAGAATTCCAATAGTCAAAATTGACTTATTCGGAGCATTAACAATCAAAATCATATCTACCGCCAAAGCCATCATACAAGCGGTCATTTTAAGTTTTAAGTTTTTCATAGTTGTGTTGTGGTTTTAATTATTTCTACAAATATAGAATAAAAAACCCACATTTCTGTGGGTTTTAATATTTTTTTATAAGAAATTAAAATCTTACAGGTGGTACCACAACAGTTCCTCCACCGCCACAAGGACATCCGCATTTCTTTTGCCAATATGACGGCCATTTACATGGATTAGCACAAGTAGACGCACAATTTCCAGGTGCAATATCTTCTTTTACATCTCCATCGCGTTGTAATCTTTTTTTCTTTCTTTGTTCTCCGATTTCACCACCATTATCGTTAGATTGCATGTCTTTAATTGCTGACATCATTTCTTTCGCCTCTTTTTTCTTACCTGACTTCATTAATTCTTTAGCGTATGCTTTAAGGATGTCATACCCGGCAATACCTAATAAACCAATTGTAGTTCCAACAATTGTTAAAATTGCATCACCTGTTTCCAACGCTACCGGTAAATACTCCTGCTCATTTACTGATTTTTTTCTTTTTGTTTCAGTTACCAAATTTTTGATTAAATCTGTTAATTCAGATTCTGTTAGTCTTATTTTCTTTTTCATTTTATATATTATTACAACATTTAGTCTTATTTAATAAATACTTAGATAGTTCACTTTGGTATAAAAAACCTTCATTTGTTTTTCTTTTTTCCTTACTATTTTTTTGGAAATATTTAAACACCACTCTACCACAATCATATATTACATACGATTTTTCATTACTTTCAACGTCAGTCATTTCCATTTCAACAGTTAAATAATCATCTTCCTGAATATACGTAGCGTTTACAACTTTAAAAATTTTTGGTTCTTTAATTTTCCTATCTTCAAAAATATAAGTTTTACCAATTAAAAATTCTAATTCTGACGGTACCTCTACAATCTTGTCTAATTCTAATGTTAATATTTCCTTATCTTTATTCTCTTTAAATTTATCGTCTATCACATATTGTTTGTCAGTATATCCGTCTTTAGTTATTATAATATTAAAGTCGTAGGTACTGTCAAATTTAACTTTCCCATCACTGTTAGTTTTTAAAGTCACATCCTCACCTAATTTATTTTTTGTTTGTATAACACACTCAGGTAGTGGGGACTTAGACACCGAGTCAACAATCAGTAAATCAAATTGGTTTACCCGTATTTCAAGTGTTTTCAATGACAATGAATCTTTAAGTGTCACATTAATTTCAGTTTCGTCAATTTTAGGAGTAATTTCTTGAGGCTCCATTCCAACAAATGTTACGTTTACTGAAGGTCCAACAAAATTGTTTAAGATTCCAATTCCATTTACATCCGTCACCGCTCCGTTTGTCCTGTCTCCAGAATCAATCACCGTAACAAATTCTAATGGTTTATTACGTTCATCAAAAACTTTAATTTTTAATGTTCTTTTTTCCTCAAATAAATATTGCTTATTTAACGCATTAATATGCATTTCTAAAATTCTATCTCTTTCTTCAGATGAAATCTCAAATAAATTTTTCATAATTCTATTAATAAATATAAAGCTTAGTTGATTATATTAAACTAAAGAATTAATATTGGGTATGAGTACAATTAAAAATGGAGACCGTGTATCCGTTAACTACACTGGAAAATTAGAAGATGGTTCAATTTTTGATTCTTCATTACAAGAAGGACGAACACCATTAGAGGCGACTTTAGGTCAAGGTATGTTAATTCCTGGTTTTGAAAATGGATTAATTGGCATGTCTATTGGTGAATCTAAAACTGTTGAGATTGAGCCTGAAAATGCTTACGGTACCTATAATAATGATATGGTACAGGAAGTTCCATTGTCACAGGTTCCTGAAGGAGTTCAAGTCGGTGACATGTTGACCGGTCAGAGTCAGTATGGGCCAATGCAAGTAACAGTTAAAGAAGTTAGTTCTGAAACTGTTGTATTGGATATGAACCACCCACTAGCGGGAAAGAAACTAATCTTTGATTTGGAAGTAGTTTCAGTAAACTAATAAAAAGTCCCCTAATTGGGGACTTTTTTTACACTAATTAGTATTTATTAACTATAGATAAAAAGTTTAATGGATTATATGTCACCAGAGATAATTGTTGCGTTTATTACAGGGGTTTTGGGTCCAGTTTCTGTAATTCTAATCAAAAGTTTTTTAGATAAAAGAAAGAAAAAACCAGATTTAGTTCATGAAACATTAAAAGTTTCAGAATTAGTAACATCAAAGATAGAACACATTAAAGAAGAGTTCGGAGCCGACAGAGTTTGGATTACACAATTTCACAACGGAGGTAATTTTTACCCAACAGGAAAATCAATGGCAAAATTCAGTATTATCTATGAATCAGTGAATGTTGGGGTCTCTTCAATACAAAGTAATTTCCACAATATACCTGTTAATCTTTTTAGTAAATCAATTAATCAGTTATTATTAAATGATGTAATTGAAATCCCTGATTTTAAGGATGATTCAATTTCAACATTCGGTTTAAAATATGTTGCCGAGGAAAACGGATGTAAATCAGGTTATCTATTCGCAATTAAATCAATTGATGAGAGATTTATTGGTACTTTAGGTTTGGATTTTACAAAACGTAAAACAAAATTAGACATGGAGTCAGTAAATCACCTACAAGTTCATGCGACTTCATTGGGTGGGGTGTTGATGAATCACTTATCTAAGTAATTAATTCATTAGTCCTGACATTTCGTTAACAATCACACCTTGTTTCATTTGTAATTGTCTAATACGACTATTTTGAGATTCATTCATCTCCAAACTTTCACCTTTAATTGACGCTATTTGGTTAGATAATTTATCAAATTCTGATAAAAGATATTGGTATCTTTGAGCTTTTTGTTCGTAATTCATTCTAAATTATAATCATTTGTTTATATAAATAAACATTACTTTTCACATTCCGATGCGTGACTATATACCTCAAATGGAAATGGTATCATAGATTTTAAATATTCTTTAACATTATCTCTAATATACCCTGAACGTAATGATGACCAATTATCATTCAATACCCATTCCTTGTTTAATAGGGTATACACATCAAAAATTGAATCTTCCTCGTCAATTCTATCTTCATTTAGAAACGCTCTAAAACCACAAATTCTATCATCAGATGAAAAATAACTATTAAGTTGTTCTTCCACCTTTCTGATGATTTTTTTACTTTGTTCTTGTGTGATTTTATATTTCATTAAATTAACATTTGTCAGAATAAGGTAATATTGTCAAATAAATATCATACTTATCTTGTATAAAATTTATAGAATCTTTAATTAAAGATTTTAATTCTTCTTTACCCTCAAAACCTTTTTTACTCATTTTACTATTAACCCATTTCTTATCAATTCTAAGTTTAACAGTTGGGTTAATGTCAAAATCTTCATCAGGAATTACCTCAAATTTACAAATCTCATATCTGTTATGAAATTCTTTATTTAAATCTGAGACAATACCGATAAGTATTTTATTTTTTTGAGATTCGGTGATTACAAGTTTCATTTTAATTCCTTAATTTCTCTTAGTACTTTAACGTTATTTGAAATCCTTTTAAGATTTTTTGCGAAGTTACGTCTATTACGTTTTGGTTTACCTGCTTTTTTTGCCTTTGCCATGTGAATATTTTATTATAAATATCCATTAAATAAAAAACCCCAATTAAGGGGTTTTTAGTTAGTTAATACCTTCGTTGAATTTAGTTTCAATCTCTTCACGTTCTTCATCCGTTAAATCCTCGTCGGTTTCAATTTCTTCAATCCAAGTGTTATAACCATCACTACGAGCAACGATTGAAAATTCTCTACCGTCTTCTGTTGTTCCATCATATTTTTTTAGACAGAACATCAACATTTCATTTTCAAAATCAATATTCATAATTAGTCAAATCTACATTCTTGTTCTTCACCTGTAATTTTTTCTCTAACTACATCAGACTCACTACATTCTTCTCTTAAACTTTCAAGATACTCGTCATCGGTTGGCTTCATTTCATTCCAATTTTCTGAGATGTAATCTTGTATTTCTTCTTCGGTCATTCCATTAAGTTCGGGATAGTCCTCAACATTAATTTCAACCGATTCTCTTACAACCATTGTGTTGTAATACTCTACCATTCTGACTGAAATGGTCTTTGGCGTTTCGTTTGTATTTTCCATAATAATATTTTTAATAAAAATACATTAGGGAAATTATATTGTCAAACGTCTTTTATTTTTTTGGGTGAATAATAATTCCAATCATATGATTCACTATCATGATTAATAGTATCAATTACTTCTCCGTCATAAACTGAAGTAAATCCTTCATTTTCCTCAAATCTAAACTTTTCAGTTACGATACTCATATCGTATGAATAGACAATATTTTTATATACTTCTGTTTGGATAACTCTCATCTCAATTCCAACGTTTTGAGAGTATTTCGCAAGAGTTGGTCTATTTAGAGGAGTTTTAAAATCGTCTCTAATATTTAATTTAATCAACGAATACATGTAATCCACGTCAATTGTTTCAACATTAATCCCAAGAGCACTGATATTTGACACATAATTTTCGTAATATTCTGATGACTCATCAAACGGATTTTCCCATTCATCACCATCAAAATCTTTTAATATGTTGTCAATGATTTTAATTAATATCTTATCATTAAATCTTTCTAACTTACTTTTTTCCATATTATATTTCGTATTTGTCAGGAATTATTCTTTCAACTTCTTCTCCTGTTGTATTAATCAATCGGTTCATATCTGACCAATTAATACCATTGATTGAAACAACGTGTGTCATCGTATCAGAATTAAATTTCCTATCATTAAAGTACGCCCAATCACCGGCATCATCAGGTTCTAAATAATGTAGATAATTGAATAGTATTGAAATATGAGACTCATCTTTAACTTCAGGTATTATGACATCAACATAAATGTCATACGTCCCTCCAAAGTAGTCGTCATCTTTTTCAATTTCAGTTATTTGTATTGGGAGTTTGTATCTTTTTTCCGACTCGTCAATATAGAACTCAAGTTCTCCTCCTAACTTAGTATCGAGTAAATCTTTTAAATAAGGGTACTTTGAAACTCTTTTTAAAAACTCCCCAAGTCCCCCAAAATACTCCGCAATCTCTAATGGAGACATTCCCTTATCTAATTGAGAAATTATCTTCTGCGAAAAGTTATCTGACATATTTATAAATATATGGATAAAGATATATTAATCACTATTGAATTAATTAAAAAGTTTGTAAAATCTAACGGAGTATTTGAAGATTACTACTATACCCCATATTCTGAAAACGAATTACCAATTGATGTTAGAATCCCATATAAAGTAACTAAGATTTCTTTACATAAAGAAAAAGAAGGTAAATTCAAATACGAAGGTGTTGTCTATGTTAAACCATTGGAAGTTATTCAGGGTGTTGGAGGTCAATTTGAGACAGGATATTCTTTAGATGATATCCCTGAATACTTGTTAGACGATTTCACTGAAAATATTGTGAAAGATATTGATAACTTTCTAAGTCACGTATATTTAGAAGTTGATTTTACTTATTAAATCTGAACAAATTTAATAACCCTTATGTATGAATTAGGAAGCCAATCTTCGTCAACTCTTGCCGATATCTCCTCAATTAATTCACTATAGTATATTCCATCATCATTGACATAACATATCACATCAATTTTAAATGGATTACCTTTTTTCTCAACGTTAATCACCTCCATTCTATCTAACCCCTCAACTTGAACAAGTTCAGACATCTCACCCATACCCCAATCTTCTGATTCGGTTTTAATTGTGCGCAGAGTATTATCTACCGCAGTTTGGGCAAGTGTAATTAATTTAGATTGCGCAACTTTAAACTTCATCGCTTTCACCAAGAAATGGTTTTGTATCACCCAACTTGGTATTAACCAATTTATTAAAGTTTTCAATTACGATTTTTTTTCCTCCTGTGTGTTGTTCACGGATTCTGTTTTTTTCTTCTTCAGAAAGGTCGTTTAAAAGATGTTTCATTTTAGTATTTTATTTATGTTATTTATCGTCCAAGTAATCTATTGATTATATTATTTGTTTTTTTAGTTTCTGCAAATTTTATCCTTGGGATTTTTATATTATTCTCCTTTTCGTATTTGGCGATTAAATCCATAAGAATATTTTTTGGCGCGTAATTGGTAAGTTTGTTCAGTAAGTGTTGATAATTATATGGTGTTTTATTTTCACGAGCGTCTGTTCTATAATCAGAGATAAATTTAAAAATTACTTTTTCCAGTTTAGGATTGTGTTCCTTATAATCAACTTCAATATTTTTATTTTGGACTAAATCAGGAACTTTTAAGGCCGCAATTCCCGTAATTGCCCCAACAATCAATGGGATAATACTGGTATCATCGGGTTGATGACGTATATATGACGTGGTCATGTCAAGTAACCCGTATACACCTGAAGTTACCGAAATATTGATTAAATTTGATAAACTAAGTTTATCAAGTATGTTTTGAAGTCGTTCTCTTTCTTCTTCATTTGCAACTTTAAAATTACCTTTAGAATAAGATATGGTTTCATTAACCTCTTCACTAAACTGAGATTCAATTTCATCTTCAACAGTTTCTTCAAATCCCTCTTTACCTAACTTATTGTATAACTTACCAAGAAACAATAAGTCGTCATTAGACAATGTTTGAATAATCTCCTGTTTAATTTCACTTGCAACTTTTTGTTCTTCGTTCTCACGAATAACACGTTTAACAATGTTTGTCAAATCCGACTCGGTTAATCTAATAACTTTACTCATAATTATTTTTTACCTAAATCTCTCATCATTTTTGAGATGTTATATGGGTTGTCAAGAGATGATACTCTACCTCTATTACTTTCATCACTATAACGAATTTTTGGAGCCCTCTCCGCAACCAAATTGGCAATTTTCTTGATAAATCCTTTAGAAAAAATCTTAATTGGATTTTTACCATTTTTACCAGTGTGATTAATAATTATGAGTGGTCTTAACCCTGTATGCTTAAGAACAGATGCCGGATAATATATATCAATATCTAAAAACTCACCAAAAGGGCTAACTCTAATAACAAAATGTTTGTTGTCATCTGTATCAGGATTATTTGATATTGTTCTAAGTATTTCATAATCACCGCTCTTAACTTTCTCAAGTATCCCATTGGCAAGGTATTCCATTGTTGATGATTCATTCTCAACACCAAACAATGAATGGAAAGAACCACTTAATTTATCTCCAAATGTGAACGCGCTATCTTCTTGGATTACTCGTTTAACGATATTAACTAAATCTGACTCGGTTAATCTGATTATTTTTTCACTCATAATAATGTTTTAATATAAATATATCAAAAAACACTATTTTTTGTATTCAATCCACTCAAGATAGAATCCAATACCGACAATTAAATTCATACCGATAGAAGATAATATTTCAACAACATCATCATAGACATTAATACTAAGATGTATGTGTCCAACAACCCAAAATGGAATTGATAGATTGGACGAGACCCACAATAAAAAAAATTTGATAAATTTAACCATTAGACCTTCTCATCGGAATAACATTTTATTTAGCTCTTACAAGTCTTTCTTTAGGAGGTCTTCTAAAATTGATATTATTTGTTTTTTCCCAATTCTCAACAAATTGTCTTACAACTTTTTCAGGGATTCCAATTTCCACCAAATGTTCAATAACATCACTTAATAGTGTGTTTGTTGGTTCAGGGAATTTCTTCAGTTCCTTATCCACCAATTTCGCCATTCTTGAGTCCTTTAATTTTTCTGGTAGTGGTTTAGATGCAATATTATGTGGGATTCTTGTTAACAAATTTGCCCCAACCATTGCGGCTGTTACTATTCCCATAACAATACCGGCATCAATGTTTTCTTGGGTTTGTTGTTGCGAATGTAAAAAACTATAGCTAGCTCCTCCAGTTATTAATGAGAATAAGGTAGACACAAGTCTCGTCATTATTTTTATAGACTCAATTTTATCTTCTTCAGATTCGGTATCAACTGTTATACCTCTTTTTGATAACCCTATTGATTCATTAACATTTTCATCATCAATAACATTATCCACAATATCTTCAGTGAAGTTCTTAAACTCATCTTCACCAATAGAGTTGTATAATTTACCGAGTGTTAATAAATCTTCTTTTGAAATATTATTAAGAATTGTATTGGTAACCTCGTCAGCAATTTGTTGTTCCTCGTTCTCACGAATAACACGTCTGACAATTTTTTCTAAATCTGATTCTGTTAATCTAATTACTTTACCCATATAAGATAAATACATTAGACAATTAAAAGTTACTCTTCCTCAAAATGTCTCTCAATGGTAACAGGTTCCACAAATGTTCCTTTAAGCTCAGACATCTCTTCTTTAAACTGTTCAATCATTTCAGTAGAATAGATTGGAGCAAATAATGGACGATGACTAAACGGAACATTATCTCGGTTTTCCCAATCCACCAATTCTTTTTCCCATCCAGGAATATGGGTTTCTATAAACCTATAATTTTTCCATTTCTCCAAATCTTCTTTGGTGGGGACAAATTTAACATCTCCATAGTTTTCAATATTCAAATCAGGATTGTTTGTATACACATCAACAATACCTTCGTCACCAAAATACTGGTAACATAGTTCCTGAACTGTATGGGGGTTTATATGATTTTCTTTCCAATTCCTACCATAAGAACGGACATCACAGATATAGAAATACCCATCCTCAAAAGAATTGATTCGGAAATTAACTTCATTCTTTAATTCAATAAGTTCGTCAAAAGTGTAGTTATCTAAATTCATAGAGCAAATATAAAACAAAAAACCCCATCAAACAAATGAATGGGGTTTTAAATATTCTTGTAATTTTAAATTTATGAATCAAGTTCGGTATATTTACGAAACTTATTTAAAAGTTCCTCATACGTCGATTCAATATCATAACGATTTTCACAATCATTTTCTTCAGCCATATCAAGAAGTCCACCAAGTTCTGATTCTAAGTCATGGTACATATCTGAAGCACCTAAGATAGATTGTGTATCAGGGGATGAACGTTTAAAATCTCTCATAAAATCTTTAAAAATATATTTCATTTGTGAAATAATTTCATCACAATCAGAACCCATGTCCATGTCAAATTCATCATCTTCAAATTCTTGTTCTTTTTGTATTTTTGTTTTTACTTTAAAAGGTCTTCCTGATTTCTCTCTGTAGGTATCAAATATTTTTCTACCTGTTTCACCTTTACCGAACCATCTTGGTGTGTTTTCATCTTCATCAGGATATTTTTCTCTATAAGAGTCATAATCGTCAAATTCTTCTGTATCAAATTCTTCGGGGTCTGCAAGTCCATAAAGTTCTTCACTTTTTCTAACGTATCTGTCTTTATCATCAATCCATTCGTCACCTTTGAAATCTTTTTTTCTAGGATTTCCGAATGAACTATATTTTTGTTCTTCTATAACTTTTTTAACCAATCTTACCAAATCGGTTTCTGTTAATCTTACAACTTTTTTCATAATTTTTTAATTTATATATAAATATATCGTAAAATAAAAAAGGGGGTAGGGGGATTGGAACAACGGGAAAAAAATTTTTATAAAATATCAGAATACTTAACCTCAACTTTAATGATGTTTTCAATACCGAGAAATTTAATTGTATCGGTAACCAATTCTTTTATCTCATCCCACCTCTCCCAATATTCCATAAGGAATGTTTTAAAATCAATAATCAGGGTAATATAATAATTTATACCACTTTCCCCATATTTGTGATAACGAAACACATTCTTCTCTGACCTCACATGAATATCCCCAAACAATGGATATTTCTTTTCCACAATATGACTAACGATTTTTTCAATGGGTTTTTGCATATGAAATACAAAGATACAAAAAAAAAGGGGTAGGGGATTGAGCAATAAAGAAAAAAATATTACCAAATATTACTAAACTCAAACCCATATGTTTTTTTAATGTAACGACCTATTGCATCAGTAAATTCTTTTGAGTCAATACTAAATAATTCCCACATATTATTAAAATATCTTCCGTCAGTATAATAAGTGGAAGTATCAGATTCTGGATGACCGACCAACATCTCACCATTTTGATTAAATAAACCGAACCACGTTTCGCCGTATCCACCAATATATTTTTCACTCCACTTGGTATCTTTAAACACCTTATCAAAATAAGGTTTCATAATTTTGTCCAACTGTTCAGGTGTGATAACGTATTTCATATAAGAATAAATATAATCAAAACAAAAAAGGGGGTAGGGGGATTGGCAACAACGGAAAAAAATTTTATAGATTCCCAACAAGTTCGTCCATTCCCTCAATAATGATTCCACATTCAGAATAAAACTCATAATTACATTTACCAGTATTTTTGGCTCTAATTGTAATTAATGAATGTTCTTCTTCAGACAAACAAACGGTGGATGCATATTTTTTACATAACGAAACAAAATCAGTTAAACTCATTTCAGGATTATTACTTAACTCTTCCATGATAAATCCCATTGCAATCTTTCGTGGGACATAGTGGTCCTTAACAACTTTCACCCCATTAACCTTTGCTCCGTTTGAGGATAAACCTGTTTCCCAAAACTTGGTATTGGTTAAATCAAACAATGGGTTTCGGTTTCTAGACAAGAACATATCATACAACTCATCATTGTCCTTAACTTCCAAATATCGTGGGATAAGACATACAAAATCTTTTAATGTCTCATTACATTTAACCAATTGTTTATTTGTTAATTTCATATTGCAAATATAATAAAAAAGGGGGTAGGGGGATTGGAAACAACGGAAAAAAATTTTAGAATTAATCTAATTTCAAAGTATGTTTAACAAATTCAACAAGAGGTTTTTCATATTTAAGGTATGAATCCCAATAATCTTGTTCAAACCCAAATTCATCTATATCAGAAAATTTTCCTTCCTTTATAAATTCTCTAACCGCATCATAAACCGAAGATTCAATATCCCCATTATATTCAATTAGCTCTGTAACATCTTCAATTAATTTATTTAAGTCTTCAATAGAAAATCTTCTACGAATAAAGGACGCCAGTTGTGAGTGATTTATAACGTATTTCATATTACAATAAATATAAAAAATTCCCAAAAATTTTTTTCCACACATGACCCTTCATTTACAGATAGGGGGTCATGTTTTCAAAAACTAATATTACCATATATCCTTCTATATTCATCCAAATCCTTTTTCACATTGATAACATACTCCTTGAAGTTAATCTTCTCATCAAACCTAAACCTTTCATTCTCCTTATCTCTTTGAAGTAGATTAATAATGGAATCATCAATCTCAGATAATATCTCCCTATATATTCTTTCCCTATCAATACACTCCTTTAACTCTGATTTTAAACCAAAGATTTCACCCTCAAGTTCCTGTATTCTTTCCTTGTCTTCCATAATATACAAAGATAGTAAAATTCCCAAAATTTTCCAAAAATTTATTTTTACTTTTACCACGCTTTTATATATGAAGGGGTCGTGTTCCATAAAAAAGAAACCCCCTGAATAAATCCAAGGGGTCAGTCCAACAATACTATCATTGGAGAGGAATATTATATATAATTAACGTCGTGTGGACCCAAACCTTTACCCCATCCTTGTGGAGCAACAATGAAAATAATCTGTTTACCATCAGAGATTAATGAAACATTCCCCTTTGTATAATATTGGTAACCTGTATATTTTTCTATTAATTTATTCACCACATCTCTTTGTTTCCCTGTTAATTTATTAACATCACCCAAAACATATCCTTTCTTAATAAGAATATCATTTTGTTCCGAAATAACCCTTTTAACTATTTTAACTAAATCCGATTCCGTTAATCTTACAACTTTTTTCATAATATATAATGTTTACTATAAATACAAAAAATTTCCAAAAATTTATTTTTCATATATAGTAAACATTTTAAAACAAGGGGTCCCTTTTTTATAAATTTTTTTCCAGGATTTTTTAGAGGGGATTAACCCCCCTTTCTACCCCAAAAAACCCCTATAAAAGGGGGGATACGGGAGGGGGGACCCCCTATGTGGGGATATAAGGGGAGGGGTACCCATATATAGGGGGGAGTGTTAATAACTTTTCATAACTCCTCCCCCCACGTGTTAATTACTTTTTAGATAGTTCAAATAGTAGGAAGTCAATCTCATCCTTCTCCACATAACCTTTCACATCATCGTGGTCAGATAGTTTAATCCACTCACTTGAGTCGGTATACCATGCAGCCACTTCAAAGGTATCTATACCATCACCATATAATGTTGAACCACCGACAATAGATACAGTAATGTTGTTGGGGAGATTAAGTAATCCCTGAACACCACCCTTCACAACTCTGTGGGGTTTGAATTCTATATCCTTAAATGTTAGGGGTCTTACTTTCATGGATACAAATATACAACAATATTATTCCCCCACCAAAAAAATACATACAAAAATAAATTTGTTTATATAGATTATTCTTCATATCTTTGTGATGGTGCTTTATATTTTCCCTTTGTCTTGGGGGACAACTTTATAGTATAAGGCAGGTTGGAGTATACTCGGTCCCGATGTTATCGTTACAATAGTACAAAGGTACGGTGAACTTTTTTAATATCCTATTTTTTTGTTTCATATTTTTGTTGTACCTTAGCTCTAACGTACTTCATAATGATGAGGGGATAAAGGGCTGCTGTCTGTAAGATAGTTGGAGTGTGTACTCCACCCTGCTTAATTAAAAAATAAATAAGATTTTTCTTGTGTATAAGGAATCCCCGCCGTATATTTGTAAAACAATCAAACACCACTACTACCATGAAAATCACCCAAGATAAGAAGTCAACCAAGTTAGTTAAGAAGTTCTTACAGAAGACCAACTCCTTAATCATCAAAGATACATGGCATGGTTTCGGTGATGTATCAATCCGTGTTGTATCAGTTGGGGAAACCGACAAATACAGTTGGAAGGACCAACAGTATGGTCGTGTGTTGAACATTGAGATAACCATGAAGAAGACGGGTTACCACTTCAGTGAAAACAGAATCCCATCCAAGTATGCTTGGGGAGAAACTCAAATAGCTTTCTACAAAAAGAGAAAGTCCAATGTTGAGTATAACTTCACCAAGACAATTCAGAAAACCAAAATCCCCGTGTTCTTCACAATGGCAGGAATTCCTACCCCAAGATATGGTGAGGACTTCATGGGTAAAGTATCATTCAAATATATTGACTAATATGAAACTAAAAGATAAGTGCAACAAATACACAACCCCTGAGCTTAGAAAGATGGGGATTAAAGTTCTATCTCTTGTTAGAAAGAAACTTGGTCATGGAAACAAACCTGTCCCCAAGTTTAAAATTAACAATGGGTTATCCCATTCATATGGTTGTTATGATTATGACTATACCATTACAATCAACCCCTCAAATTGTGGTACCATGGAAATGTTCGTGAGAACAATCATTCATGAATATACTCACCACATACAGAAGGGGTTAAAAAGAAACTACACCTCATCCGTTAATCGTGATGGATATTATGATTCCCCCTTTGAAGTGGAAGCTAGAGGAAATGAAAAAAAGTATAAGAGTGTTATTTGGAAAGAATTTAAACAATCAGTGTCTTAACATAAGTGGTGATTGTAACAAGTGGACTCTCTTCCCCCTTGAATAATTCTGAATAATCAGGGGATAATTTATAACTCCTTAGTATATACTGACTACCTTGAAGAGGGGTTTTCATCTGTATAAACTCCATTGTCCCCACCTTCTTACCCTCATAGTATAGATGTACCACCTTAAAGTCCCTTAAAGTGTCAGTCATTATCCTTGTGTTTTTTAATACAATGTCCACTGTTGGTATCATAAGGGGTAATTGTTAATAACTTTATTTGTTAAAAAACTTGATTTTGTCAAAATGTCAGGGGAGCGTCAGATGGGGGATGGTCCCTTTCACCACTTTTAGACATATTAACTATAATAAATATCCCCCATATTGTCTATAATATAGGTGTATTAAATTTACCACTTTTTCCCACTGACGTATATGTGAGAGGGGTTTTTGATTATATAAAAAGTGAAAAAAGTGGTCCTGTAGATAGCGTCAGAGGGGTTTTTTTTACTATATAGATATTCCAGATAAAAAAAGAGTATGTTAATAAATGAGCGTGGACAGACTTTAGTCGTTACAATCTTCAACGAAAAAAGGGATTTTATTGTGTCTTCAAGGGGGTTTTTCATATTACCCCTTTCAAATATAGACACATTATATGGACAATTATAGTGGTGGTAAAAAGTGGGACATAATGAGTCATATAACGGATAAACCTGTAGGTTTATGTTCCCTATAAGTCACATTGTCCCTTACGTATTCCACCATTTATATATGGGGAATGAATAACATCACCTATCATATACTCATTCATTTATACCTGTAGGTATAATACCTTTTAGTATATAGAATGATTATTCACATATGGAACTATAATGTCCCCTTATACTATGTGTCTTTCATTAGGGGTTCTTATATATGGGGGAAATTAGGAAGTAAATAAACGAATGTACCCATTAGTGTAATGGACCGAAGGGGAATGGAACGACACGATAGTGGAATGGGGGAGTGAGTTTATTTAGTTCGTAATTTCATTATATTTATTATCATATGAAATACATTATCACAGAATCACAGTTAGATACATTTTTACTTAGGAGGTTTACAATGGATGAATTGGAATCACTTAGGGATGATTATAACTATATTATGGATGACGAAGATTTTGAAGACTCTGCCGATAGAGATGACTACGCTTATGAACTACTTGAAAAGTTCATTGATAGACATAGAAGTGAGGAGTTTTTACAATATGATAATGACACTGAATTCTATGAAAACCGTGCCGATTATATTAGGGCGTTACTTAAATTCTTACATTCTAATTAATTAATATTTATATATAATGAAATACCTTATCACCGAATCACAAATTGATAGAGTAGTGTCCATATACTTGAATAATCAGGACTTTGTGATATATGACAACAAGAAGAAATTCAATAATTATATATATTTCTTAAACAGTGAGTCAGATAGGGAATCGCAGATTAGTGTTTATACTAACAACGCTTTTGGTGAAGTTAGGAATTGGGTGTTTGTAAATTCTGATTTGATTGAGGAATTATCTACCTTCTTCTCCATAGATAGATTGGATTGTTTGAATATAATCAAAATGTGGGTTAATAATACTTTGGGTATTAGTGATAGTACGATTTGGGATGGTCCATATGATTACAGATTAATGGTTAACGAATAATGAAAGTAATAATCACTGAAAGTCAAGGTAAGAAAACTCTTAAACCATTATTGGCGAAATTTGGTATGCGTACTCTGTGTAAAATGACAGGTAAGTCAGTTAAAGATGTTATTAATGAAGCAGGTATTAAGGGAACTAAAGAAGATATTATCTTTCTAACAAAAACTATAATTGAGAATGACCTCTCATCCGTCTTAACATATTGTAATTATAATATCATACCCACTCAGTACTCTATGGATTTGGTTGTCTATATACCTAAGCCGGCTCCTGAAAATGTGGGAAGGTATATGTTTGACCAAGGTACAAGGAATGTGTATAGAGATGCTATCTCCGAGGCTTTATATAAATTAGGTGGCGGTTTAATTAAAGGTCATAATATTGAGGTTCATAATACAGGTAACTGTTAACTAATATTTATATATAGTGAAATATCTTATAACCGAATCACAGATAGACAAAGTAATCTTTAGGTACTTGGACAATCAGGACTTTATTCCAATAGAAAAGGGTGATAATATATACTTTGTAAATTCAGAAGGAGATGAATATGCTCAAATCAGATATGATAAAGATGATGGTTGGTGTTATATATCTTGGAAGTTAGTTAATGAAATTTATTCTTTCTTTTCTTTGGAAGAATATGATTCCGAACAAGTTATTGGTAGGTGGGTTGAGAATACCCTACAGATGAGGGTCACTGACACCGTGCCCATTTTTAATCCGGATAATCCTTCGTTGATAATACCCTCTAACTAATAGTAATAATCTTCCACTCCCCATTGTAATCTTCCACAAGACAAGTGGAGTTCTCACAAAAATCACCTGAATTCATATAGTCATTCTCTAACTTCGGATGATGAATATGTCCACACACCGCAACATCATATCCCTTCTGTTTCGTTAACCCTTTTGCGTTTTCCTCAAAATCAGATACAAAGTTAATTGCCCCTTTAACAGATTGCTTTATTGTGTTTGCCAGTGAATGATATGGTAAGTTAAACCACTTTCTTATTTTGTTGTATAGGGTATTAAACTTAATGACAATATCATATGACCATCCACCAATTACTGCTAACCATCTTGCTTCCATTATAACGAAATCCAACACATCCCCGTGAAAACAAAAGTATGTTCTCCCATCTATTCCTTCGTGCACATATTTCCTCACAATCCTTATATTGTTTAACTTAAACGGAATGAAATCTTTTAGGAAGTCATCGTGGTTTCCCCTTATATAAATCACCTTTGTGTCCTTCTCTGACATCTTCATAAACTTCCTGAATATCTTGGTGCAATCCTTTGTCCATTTACCATTCCCCTTTAATGCCCAACCATCTATTATATCTCCGTTTAATATTAACTTATCCGCTTGGTTTTCCTCTATGAACTTTATTATCTTATCCGTTTGTGATTGTCTTGCACCCAAATGTAAATCACTCATTATGATTGTTCTGTATCTCATTTCCAATATGAATTATGGTTGGAAAAATATCCCTTGTTATTTCTGTTGAAGAATGACTGTATCATTAACTTTGTCATATACCATAATCCCTTATTCTCAAATCTTCTTGGTAATGTGAATATGGTTTTCCTATATACCTTGAACTTATTTGTCTTTATCTGCTTTGATAGTAAGTAATCCTCCGCAACCTTTGCTTCTTCATCAAATCCATTTAGTGAATTGAATGTAGATTTCCTTATTAACATAAATCCACCGAGACAGAATGGTGTAATATATCTTGTTATTCCCTGAATTAAATCAAATGTCCTAAATACATAATTGTATTTTCCATTTGTTGTTCTTACCTTTGTTGTCAGTAAATCCAACCTTTCTTTTGTCATCATATACATGCACTCTTGTAACAAGTTTGTGTCAAGTATCATCATGTCCGCATCCATAAACAATACAAACGGAGTTTCAGCTCGTTCTGCCCCGTTATTTCTTGCTTTGCTAGGTAATCCACCCTGAATGATGTCAAGATTGAAATAATCCCTGTTTCTGTTCTCCAAATGGTATGTTGTTCCATCATCCGATGAGTCGGAAACAATAACCTTAACTCCGTCAATACCATTTTGGAAATTTAATAGTGTTATAGTTTGATTGATAGTTATCCCCTCGTTCTTACAAGGTATAACAATGGTTAATAACTTTGATAGTTCCATTTATATAAGTATTGGAAGTAAAGACCAAACCATATTATCATATTCTTATGAAATTATTAACTCAATATGTATAGTTCAATTTTATACTTATCTTTGTATTTATTATCATATGAAGATTGAGAATAAAGTTAATGCAATTGTAAAACTAATTAATACATTATACTCACCTGACGAGATTAAAGTTAGAAAGAGTGAATATGATGATGAGATATTAATTGATGTTTACTTTTCTCATATTGATGATTCATATATAACCAACTCTGACTATTATGACCTTAAAAAATTAAAACAACAAAATTTTGAGGGTGAGATTAGAAGGACGATACAGGACTTCTTGAGTATTAAAACAAGCGGATTAAACCCACATACAGGTTTCTCCCCATACGAGGTTCACGGTATAACAATAGACGTAAGATTAACTAAATGAAATACCTTATAACAGAATCACAAATAGATAGAATAATCTTTAGGTATCTTGACAATCAGGACTTTATTCTTGTTGGTAATGGTCTCAGTTTATTTTTTATTAATTCTGAGGGTGATGAATCAGCTCAAATTAGATATAATAAAGATGATGGTTGGTGTTATATAAACCACGATTTAATTAGGGAGATTACCTCCTTCTTTTCTATCAAATCATATGAAGCTGAAAAGATTATCAGTAAATGGGTTGAATATGTTTTGGAGATGGAAGTTACTAACATCGGTAAACCTGGATATGTGACCTCAAACACACTATACTATTCTATATGAAATACCTTATAACAGAATCACAATTTGACAAAGTAATATTTAGATACTTAGACAATCAAGATTTTATTCAGATAGAAAAAGGAAATAAAATATACTTTGTAAATTCAGAAGGGGATGAATATGCTCAAATCAGATATGATAAAGAATATGGTTGGTGTTATATACATTACAAGTTAGTTGATGAAATTTCTACCTTCTTTTCTTTGGTACGAGATGATTCTAAAGAAGTTATTGGTAGATGGGTTGAGAATACCATCCAGATGAGGGTCACTCACACCATAATATGGGTATATATCCAGGTGGAATAGGTTGAGAATACCCTCTAACTAATATTTATATATAATGAAATACCTTATAACAGAATCACAATTAGATAAAGTAATCTTTAAATACTTAGATAATCAGGACTTCATTCAGATTGAGAAGGGTGATGGTGTATACTTTGTAAATTCAGAAGGTGATGAATATGCTCAGATTAGATATTTTAAAAAGGATAACAAATGTGTCATATATACAGGATTAATTGATGAGGTATCTTCTTTCTTTTCTATGCAAGGTTATGATGCTAGAGAAACTATAGGTAGATGGGTTGAGGAGACCTTAAAGGTAGATATTGATTATTGTTTGTGGGCATATAACATTAAATCTGAGTGGATGCAGATTCCGTCTAATTAATATTTATAATAACATGAAAGTATTAGTCACCGAATCTAAATTAAAAACATTTATTAAGAACAAATTAAATATTGACTTCACAGGCCGTGTGGAGCTTGACCCGAGCATATATAAAATACTGAATGATTTTGATTTCTATTTTACTTACGATGGTTTACGAAGAAGACAATTAGGTGATAACTATGGTCCGATGTATCTGATAGAATTGGATGATAATCATAAGGTATTATATCAAATGAATTATAGTTCAAACCACCCATTGATTCTTGATAATAGAGGTGATGGATATGAAGAGTCCGACTTTATGAATTTACTTGGTATCTCCGCTCTTGGGATAACATTAGAACAATTCCTTGACCTATACATATGAAATACATTATAACAGAATCACGATTTGATAAAGCAGTATTTAAGTATTTGGATAATCAGGACTTTATTAAGGTTAACAAAAAAGAAAACATATTCTTTCTTAATTCTTCAGATGATAAATTATCGGATGCTCAAATCGCATATGTTAAAACTGATGGTGAGTGTTACATAAAATATGAATTAATGGTAGAGATTTCTGATTTTTTTTCTATTGATGTATATGAGGTCAATAAAATCATTGGTAGATGGTTTGAAGATACTCAACAAAGAAGAGTATCATCAATCCATTGGGTGTAATATTTATTCTATATGAAATATATTATCACAGAATCACAACATAAGTTAATCACCGAGCTTGAAAGAACTTGGAGAAATGTTGAGTATACTGAACAATATGAGAAACTTAAACATAAACTTGTTCCTTATTTTGAGAAGTTGGTTGACTCATATGATGAAAGTGAATTTAGAATTGGTTTATTTGATTCTGAAGGAAAACTAATGATGTTGTATATAAAACAAAGTGGTGAATTATATTATAGTAGACACCTTGATAATATGTATGGTGACGCTTTTCCTCATCCCATTTGGCAAGTCCACGGCGATTTCATTCTATCAGATGTATTTAACATATACTTCCCCGACTATGAAGTTAAATCAGTTAAAAGTGTAACATTCTCATGAAATACCTAATCACCGAATCACAACGAGATAAAGCCGTATTCAAATACTTGGATAATCAAGATTTTGAAATATCTAAAATTGGTGCCAGTACATACTTTAAACACCCTGATGATGACGGGTTTGCTCAAATTAAATATGGTGGTAATCACGCTAATAATGAATTGTGTTTTATCTATATAGATTTAATTAAAGAAATTTCTTCCTTCTTTTCTCTTAACGATTATCAATCTACCAGAGCTGTTGGACAATGGGTTAAGAAAACCCTGAACTTGGAGGGTCAAATGTCCAACAAGATAATGCAACTCAAATCGTCATTAAAAATACCAACTGAATATTAATTTGTAGTTCCACAATTTTTGTCGTATCTTTGGCTTATGGTAACAGATAAGATAAAACAATACATATTCAAACGTCTATACAAAGAGTTAGGTAATGCGGAAATAATTCCATACAATAATTCCATATGGTTTATTGATAGAAATGAAAGGTATTGGTATTTTGAACTTGAAAATAACGGAAATCTTTATTGGAGATATAATTATTTTACAAATTTTTTCTCTTGGTTCTCTTTGGAACCTAATCAGTTTGAACCAATTATATCTGAATGGGTGGAAGAGGTATTAAATCATAAGGTATCCACAACAGGAAACCAAGGCCATGATAGCGGATTCTGGGTGGAAGATGTATTAAATCATAAGGTATCTACAACCGTCCCCTACTTGACCATTGACAATGTCCAGGTGGAAAAGGTATTAAATCATAAGGTATCTACAACATGGTCAGGTCACTCAACCCAACCAAATATGGTGGAACAGGTCTTAAATCATAAGGTATCAACAACTATTCCTGTGAATTTGGGAATGGGTCAGCGGGTGAAATATGTCTTAAATCGTAAGGTAGAAACAACAAAAAGCTTTGGAGCTCCCAAGCACTTTCAGGTGGATAAGGTATTAAATGAAAACCCCACTGAGTAGCGAATTCAATGGGGTTAATGTAGCCTAAACTACAGCGGTCCTAAGCCCGTTTCTTTAATGTTTTTATAGGTCCATATTAATTACTCTTCCCTGTTCCTTTATGTATTAATCTTAAACAATCAGGTGATATGTTATCAAATGTAACTATATGGTGTTTGTAGTCACCACCCTCAAAATGTCTATCTTTATACCAAGTAACACCCGCACATTCTGTATTAATTACCCATATATCATCGTCGTAAGTTGAATCAAACATTTGTTTCTTATCAAATGAATCTGTCGCAAATATAGATGGTTTACATTCCACATCACCTCCCACATGTTGTTGGTAACAATCCCCCACATACGTTTGTAAACCTGTAAGTTCTATGTTCTCTCTCCATATAGGGTTTGATTTGTGAACTACAAATTTACCAGGTGTATATTCATCTCCTGATGGAGAATATATTTCTTCCCTTAATATTCTTCTTATTGTTTCTTGTAGGTTCATATTACATACTTTTTTTAATCCTGTCTCCAACTTTTTGAAAGAACTCTAATAAATTTTCTTCAAGTTCTTCATTAAATTCTACATAGTCATCACCATCGTGTAAGTCAAATGAATGAACGTTATAGTCCTCATCAGTATACATTGTTACATAATATTCTTCACCATCAATAAAGAATTCACCAATATGTTTATATTCAACTGGGTCTTCGTCCCACTCTTGGGTTTCGTTATAAATGAATTTTACATCATAATCATCAACAATATCATTAAATTCGTAACCTGAATCAATACTCACAATATCTTCCAATTCGTTGTCAGTAATATCTTGTGATTTATTATGTAAATATTTTTTTTCGGCCTTGGTTAATGACTCCATTCCGAATTGATTAATTTTATCTAAAATACGATTGGTTAATTCATCATTTTCATTGATGACCCCCATCATTGATTTTATTCTTGATATTTGTTCTTGTAGTTTCATATTAGTCTCCTCTTTAAGTATTCTTCTTATGTGTTCTTGTAGGTCCATATTATTCGGAATATAAATAAAAAAAGAATTTAAATGGGAAATAACTTGTGATAGTTGAACCAATTTCTTTAATAAAGTTTTGTTTTACCTTATTAAAATTTTTGGGGTTATCTATTGCGAATTGTCTATCATAAAATATATGAACGTTATAACCTCCAATCCTTTCATCATATTCAAACTCAACACGTTTAACTGCCGGTATTTCAAGTGTGTTAATTAAACGTGCAGCTTTCTTTTCAAAATATTCTCTTTTACTTTCAGTTTCTTCCCTTAATACTCTAACAATACTTTCTCTCATAGGACTGTAACCCATATTGTCATCTAACCTATCATCCATATCTTGTCGTAGTTTAGGTAAAAAATTATCCATTATAATTTCATATACACTTGGTAAATAAACTTTTTCATACCAACTAAGTAAATCATCCACATTACTAAAACCCTCAACTTCGTCAAGTTGTTCGTAGTAATCTCCACCTCCTTCAATCTCAGCAATAAGGGTATCATTAGAGGTATCAACCAACGAATACCAATCAGTTTCAACAGGAGTCCACGTCATACCATCCCAAAAAGGAGTCGCCATTACCCATACTGTTTCAACCATATTAGGTAAGAAGTGTTCCCCATAAAATTTACCTTCCCAATAAACAACACCATCAGAACTTGTTGAAATCTTAAATTCTTTATATTCTGTCGGTAAATTTCCGTTATTAATATTTTCAATTATTATTTCATTAGCCAACCCAATATTAGATTCAATTCTCATCCCAACCATTTTCACAAGTTTGGTTAATGGAATACCCAAAGCTTCTTTGGTTTTCCAAAGACCTAACTCATCAATTAACTTTAATATTTTATCTCTTCCTTTAGTCATTATTACTTAATCTTTTTATTTCAGCATTACGAAGTTTCTTTAAATACATATCTTCAATATACCCAGGTTCATTACCTTCATATCTTAATAAATCATTTCTTTTAAACAAAGTTCCTTTCATAATAAACTCAATCATCTCATCTTGAGTAACTCCTTCAGGTATTTCAGTAACTGGTGGGACACATACATCAACTCTGTCTGTAAATGATAATTCATCAATAGATATATCATCCCTACCCATTTCATTTATTACATTATCAAAAAAATTATCTTCAAACCATTCTTCAATTAAGTAAATAAGATAATTTTTTCTAATAGGTATATAGTTTAATATATCATTAACAAACTCTTTGGGTATAGATAAAAATGACTCCATGAATTTTCTTTCAGATGTTGGTCTTCGGTCATCAGTTTCTTCAAAAAACAATGCTAAATTCATCATTTTTTTACCATTTTTACAAAACTCAATATCGTGTCTTGTTTTATAACTTTCAGTGTGATACATATTCATATCTGAAAAAATCTTATTCAACCTATCTAATATAAGTTTTTCAGTTTTCTCATTTGGTTTCAAGAATTTCCTACTTACTTCTTCTTGTAATACTTGTCTAATATGTTCTTTCAAAAAATTATTCTCATTCATATCTTCTTTCTTTTTTGTTTCAACTGGTTTGACTTTGAACCAACTAAATGATAAATATTTTGGGTATTTACCTCCGTGTATTGAATTGAATACCGATAATAGTATTTCTTTAAGTGTGTCAAGCCAACCGTCATTTATACCAACCAAATCTCCAAAAGTGTATTCATCATAATCAGTTCCAAATTCAGGTACTGGTGAGTAATCATTGTATTTTCTCCATTGTTCACCTATCCAATCAGCATCAACATAAATGTCACCATCCATATACAAATAATTCATGTTGTCATTTAATCCAGCACGAAATATTTCAATACCTTCAAACCACCAAGGGAAATTTTGGGATAGTTTCTTATTCAATACTTTATTGAATATTTTTAATTGTGGTTCGGTTAAATTAAGTGACTCTTTCATTGTATAATTCTTCAATCTTCTTTATGTATACCTTTATAATATACATCATATAATACTATTTCATATAAATTATTAAATATGTATTCAGGTAATTCCGAGTAGGCCAAGTTTATAAGTCCGAGATATTTTCTATCATTATCAAATCTTTCTCCTGTTATACCACCCTCACCAAAATACTGAATTTCGTAATTCCTATTCCCATTGTTAGTCTTAACGCTATACATTAAAGACAACATCTTATCACCACTAACATAATCACTTAACCATTGTGATACCACATGTTCGGCAGTATCATCTAAGAATTGGTATTTAACACCTTTAGGTAGTGCGTCTAAATCAAACTTCCTTCCTAATTGATATGGACTTAAATTAGACATATCTAAGAAATTAAATAGTCCTTGTTTTTCAATAAGTTTTAATGCCTTACTCTCACTTTCTTGAAGAGGTTTCTTTTTCTCTTCATACCACCATTTACTTTTGTTATACGACTCAAGTGTTTCAGTATTGAAACTAATTCCAGCTTTGAATTCAGGAAAGAATTCACGAATAACAGACCTAACATTACTCAAAGTATTATGAAATCTATCTGACTCTTCACCTGAAAACGAACCTTTCATTAAAACGGTAACATGACATTGTGTTCCATAATCAGTATTGTAGATATTAACCTCAACGTCGTGGAAATTATCAGTAAGAATACTTTTATCAAATCTTGCTTTAACAAATGATGCGACTATTTTTTCTAATTTACTATTACTATCCATAGAGCGAATTGACTCATCATTACTTTCACTAATAGTCGTGTCTTTAGGAGTAATTGCAAAATAAACGTTGAAGCCGGCTATTTTAGTATTCAATCCAAGTTTTGTCTCAAGTATATCTTCTAACCTGTGTTCAAATGTATAGATATCCGCAGTTTCAAATAATTCCTTTGGTAATTTGTGATAAACTTGTATACCATAATATATATAGAAATTATTAACCTCATCATAATCACTACGACTTTCCCTGAAATACTTATTTAGTTCAGGTTTTAACTTAATGATAACTCTACCTTCCAATGCATCACCAACTACCTCAATACCATTAACTCCGTAGACCGAATCTAAATAGGGATAATCTTTAATCAGTTTTTGAGCGTCTTTTACAATAACTTTTTCAAGTCCTGTAAAGTCACCAGTCTTCACCTCTCGTGATTCGGTCAAAACTTTCCTGATTAATTCTTTCATACTTAATAAATATATCATTTTTCATTTGATTTGGAAGTTTAAATTGTATACATTTGTAATGTAAAATCTAAATAACAATATAAACTATGGCAAAAAGTTCAGCAAAAGGTCGTTACGTCTGTAAGGTAGGTTTCTATGATGTCTATGCAAAAGACAATCTAAAACCAGCAAAAGAAAGTAAAAAGAAATGGATTATTGGTGAGGTTATCTCAACCGATTACATCATTTATCACTCCAAGAAATTGGTAGAAAAAGGACTCCACACAAAAGAACAAGCAGTTAATAAAGCTAAAGAGCTTTTGGGAGTTAAGTACCGAGACGTGTACGGCCTGTAAGAATAACAAAAGAAAACCCTCATTTAAGAGGGTTTTTTTATTTAAAGTAATAATTAAATATCTTACAATCGGGACTTAAATTCATTAAGTCAGGAAACATAATATCCCCGATATCATTATTATCAATATGTGAGATATGTAATTCAGTGAAGTATTTCGCATACTTCTCATATGTTTTCTTACCTCCAATACACCAATCCACATCTGTAATCTCTTTGTCTCTCTCATCAACAATTACCTCTCTATTATTTAGTTTTGGTAGGTTTGTTGACGTATTATAACCAACAAGTAATCTTTGGTTTAGTGTTTGTTTCACAAAATGTGACATATCTTGTTGGGATTTCCATAACAACTCATTGTTCACTCCGATGTATCCCAAATTATTAACCGCAATAATTGATTTCATTATATTGTCTCCGCACTTTCTGAAAAGATTATTTCCCTAACCAAAGGACAATTCTGTTTAATATTGTTTTCAAAGAATATCTTGAAGAACTCTTTATCCACAAAACTTATCATCTGTTTTTTATACTGTAACTTAAAGTCTCCAACTTTTTCAAGAACATCAACTTTATTTACAACCAAATGAGTCACTCCATTAATGTTTGCAGCTTTAATTAAATCATCCAGGTTAGTCCAACCAATCTGTCTTGGTCTTCCTGTGGTTGACCCATATTCATTACCAACTTCTCTAATCATCTCAAATGTTCTACTTGGTTCCTCAAATTGCTTGGCTCCAACATACGTGTTATATGCTTTACATACACCATAAACCTTTCTAATCTTTTGAGGTGGAACTCCATTAAGAACAGCACTTCCAATCGTACAATGTGATGATGTAACATATGGGTAATCCCCCCAATCAATATCAAGTTCAAACCCTTGAGCACCTTCAAACAAAATCTTTACATCATTTTTACCATGGAATTCCTCATAGATATCACAGACATATTGCTCAAGTAATTCGGCGTTCTCAACTCTCACACCTTTACGATAATACTTATCACGATAAGCCGGTCCATTACCTGTTTTAGTCGTTCCAATCTCTTGGTCTTTGGAGTCCTCGGTTGTGTGTTCAGGTCGGATAATGTGAGCTCGTTTATCAATAAACAAATTACCCATAACTTCAATTCCATTTGCCTCAAGTTGTTGTATTTCATGGAATAAACTAATCGGATTAACCACACAACCTGGTCCAATAATTGACTTAACACCGTTTACAATTCCCGATGGAATAAAATGTGTCACCATCTTTTTACCTTTCTTGTATATGGTGTGACCAGCATTACCACCACCATTATATCTCACAACATGTGTGTATTCATTTGGGATTTGACTTAAAGTATTACATACCTTACCTTTCCCTGTGTCCCCCGCTTGGAGGTCCACAATTACATCCGCATAATTAATCATACCCAATATTAACAATAAATTAATTAACTTTAAAGTATATTTATCATATTATGGCGGATAATAAATTAGTTCAAAAACTCTATAACACACTTATTAAAAACAACAAAGTTAATATTGGTGGGTTAACCTACAAATCAGAATATGATGAGTCAAAAAACTTAATTAATATATACATTTCAAATCCAAATAACTTATCATACAATCCACATGTAGTTATTGAATTTTTTAATGACGTAATATCTTTTTTTACTGAATTTATACCACCACAATCCACTTCAGGTCCTTCAAATTTTTACTACTTAAAACAATTTTTTAAATTCTACTTTGATGAGGTTAGCATAAATGAGGTGTATTTAAATAGAGTTGATACAAGAATAATGATGAGTTTAGTTTCAGACATAACTAACATTAGGTATGGTGATTTTGATTCTGAGGTAATATCTGAATTTATTGACTTAACATCTGAGGGTGATGGAAACAGAATACAAATTAAAATTCAGATAACTGACTCTCACTATGACGGTGAGCCGGCGGAAACTAACAAAAGATTATTTGATATTTTGGATGTCTTATTCAATGAAAAATCATTCTCTGATTACCTTGATAACAAATACGACGCAGCAATGGACTATATTTGGGCTAATACTTTACTAACTAATAAAGAATATATGTATCTTGATTTAGATGTAATGTTTTACGACCCTAGCGGAAAAAGAATAAGGTATTAAATTAATAATAATAAGTTCTTATTCTTAGGACGGTAATCAACATAAACTTTCATAAAATGAAGTTTCTTAGTTGAGAACACTTCGGTTAATGATTTAATTTCTTCGTATAACTCATCAATTATCTCGTATCTATAAAGATATACCTGAATTGGGAACTCCTTCATTGGGAATATTAATTTGAAGTAATCGTCATTCATGAATTCTAACGATACACAACTAACAGGTAAATTATGTTTATCAACCACATAATCTTTAATGTATTTTAAAAAGGCAATATCCTGTTTCTTTAACTCATTAATCATTTGTTATTTTTCTTCCAACGAAAGAAGTCCTTTACCAAATTTATTTAGTCTATCATAATATCTTTCTTTAACATGTTGGTGAATTGGTATCGCCTTACCATCCCCGTCTATTCTAACAAATGTTATAAATGTTTGTGTTACCGCATCTTGTTTACCAGTGTGGACGTTGTGTTTACGAACTTCAATATATAATTTAATTGACGTTGTTCCGAACTTCTCAACTCTACCGTAGATTTTAAGTAAACTTCCAACTTTAACAGGACTCTTAAATAACAACTCGTCAATCTTGATTGTAACCATTCTTGGAGTGTCACATATCTGAGCGGCATATGAAGCAGCTGAATCATCAATCAATGACATTAAAGTCCCTCCAAAGATGTTTCCATGAACACCCTCGTCAGATTTTTTCATGATTGTTGTTGTTATAAGTTCCATTACACCGTAGTCATTTTAAAATTAGTTTCCACCATGTTTACAGTACTAGATATTACTGACATGATTAAGTATGGATTACCATTTGATGCTGGTCTTCTATCTTCAATATAACCTTTCCACCCTGAGTTAGCCGTAGTTTGTGGGACTCTGATTGATGCCCCTCTATCTGACACACCAAAACTAAACTTATCAATTGATTGTGTCTCGTGTTGACCTGTTAATCTCATTTTATTGTCAGAACCATAGTTCTCAATATGTTTTGAATGGTTTTGCTCCATAGCAAAGAACAACATATCAAAGTATGGTTTTCCTCCAACCTCTCTCATATATTTTGTTGAGAAATTTGTGTGTAACCCTGAACCGTTCCAATCACCTTGAAGCGGTTTTGGATGGTATTCAATTCTAACCTCATATGTCTCAGCAATTCTTTCTAAAAGATATCTACATAAAATCAATTGGTCGCAAGCATCCAATGTTCCTTTACCCATTACTTGGAACTCCCATTGCCCAAGAGCAACTTCAGCATTAATACCAGTAACATTAAGTCCCGCAGCCAAACAAACATCCAAATGGTGTTCAACGATGTTACGACCTGAAACATTCTCAAATCCAATTCCACAATAATACTCACCTTGTCCCTTCATCAAACCTTTTTTATGTCCGAGAGGTAATTCACCATTGTAAATAAAATACTCTTGCTCAAATCCAACCCACATATCTGAATCATCTTTAATCAATGAACGATGGTTTGTTGGGTGAGGTGTTGAATCGGGATTTAGAACTTCACATAGGACCAAATAACCATTCTTCCTTTGTGGGTCTTTAATCATCTTAACAGGTTTCAAAAGACAATCAGAAAACTTCCCTTCAGCTTGCTTTGTTGATGACCCATCAAAATTCCAAATTGGTAATGAATCAATTGTTAGTTCAGTTTCCGTGTTTAATACTTTGGTCTTACTTCGTAAATTCGGCTCGCTACCATATCCGTCAAGCCAAATGTATTCTAATTTGTGTATCATAGTTTAATCAATTTCATAGTTATCAACATCCAACTCGTGGTATGCCTTTTGAATGCAATCAACCCATTCTAATTTTAAATTAGTCTGAATTTCTTTAGCCTTATCAAGAACATCATGTCCGATACCTCGTTTATGAGCTTCCCATAATAATTCTTCAACCAGTTCTTCGTTGTTCATAATCAATCGTTATAAAAGTCAAAGTCAGATTTATAGTTTTTCTTTTTTTTATGTTTCGGTGTTTCAGTTTCATAACGATATTCGGTAGCAATGTTAAACGCTATCCAGTAACGAACCCATAATAAATCAACACCAAAACTATATGTGGTGGATTTAAATTTCTTTCCGTCTTTTTCCTTACTTTTAAAAATACTACTCAAATGACGTGAGGTGAAGAACCCCAAATTACGGTAGCTGTTCGCTTGCATGGACTCGTCCGTCCATACAGATTTAACATAAGAGTTTACCTCGTGATTACCAATATCAAAACCAAAAATTTTCATAGTTAAATGATAACACAAGTAGTGACTTTATTCAATGATTGTTGAAAGTTTTTTTAAATATTTCCCGTATGAATTCTTTGAGTATTTCTCGGCGTGTTTCTCTAACTGACTAACGTCAATCCACTCATTATTATACGCTATTTCTTCAATACAACCGACCATAAGACCTTGTCTCTCTTGAATGGTCTCAACATATTGTCCTGCTTGGTTTAATGACTCAAATGTTCCCGTATCAAGCCAAGCTACACCTCTTGGTAACTTATATACACTCAACAACTCCCAATCTAAATAATGTTGAATAACATCTGTGATTTCAAGTTCACCTCTCTCGGATGGTTTAACATTATGTACAACTTTAACTACTGAATTGTCAAAGAAATATAAACCTGGAACTGCATAGTTTGATTTTGGTTTCTTTGGTTTCTCCTGAATACCTGTGACATTCCCTTTCTTATCAAAAGACAACACACCATATCTTTCAGGGTCATTAACCTGATAACCAAATATTAATGCACCAACAACTATTTCTTTACTCAATTTCTTAATCCGTTCTTTTACCTTATCGGTATCAATACCATAGAATATATTGTCACCAAGAATTAAACAAACCGAATCATCACCAATGAATTTCTCACCGATTATAAATGCTTCAGCAAGTCCATTTGGTTTCTCCTGAATCTCATAACTTAAACTAATCCCCCACTGACTTCCATCACCCAATAGATTTTGGAACAATGGTTTATCTTGTGGCGTGGATATAATAAGAATATCATTTATCTCCATTGACATCAATGTTGCTAATGGATAATAAATCATCGGTTTATCATACACAGGTAACAATTGTTTGGTTACCGATAATGTAAGTGGATGTAATCTTGTCCCTGAACCTCCTGCAAGTATTATTCCTTTCATTCTTCCGTGACTGTAATCTTTATTCTCTTACCGTTTAAATAGATAGGAGTGATTGTTGTTCTTTCATCCATTGAAATTGTTTTACCACCAATCTCAACTTTATACAATGACATACTCTCGTTCTCTTGTCTTGACCAGTAATCAAGTCCTCGGGCAATTTCGTTTGTTACCCATTTTACTTCCCAATTATTGTTTTCCATATTCAATTTTTTTCCATTTATTATCAGAGTCCAACTCAAATTCTCCGATGAACTCTTGTTTCCACTGCGTTGGTTTTATTAATGATAAGAAAGTTTCCCCATTATTTCTACGATACAAGTAATATTTTTCACCAATGATGGGTTGGAAATTATAATTTGCAGAATAAACCATCTGATTCCATTCAAATTCCTCAACCAATTTGTTATACTGTTCTTTTATTTCCTCATACTTCTTGTTGAAGTAATGGTTTGTCTTCAGTATCTTCTCGTTCTTCCAAGTTGATATGTTATCAGGAATAATCACAGGAGCCCCGACATTGGTTGCGTATGGAAGAAGGTGAGCATAATACCCACGCTCTTCACTCCAAACAACATTGTCAGGATATCTCTTTTTTTTTGGTGTGTCGTATGCCATCACGCTTGGTAAATCAGAATACTGACACCATAAATCATCATTTTGTTCCATTATAGAATACTTAAATATCTTTCACCTCTATCACATAAAAATGTAACAACAATACCCTCAGGTTTAGTTTCTTCAACATATCTCTCAGCAGCTAATATATTTGCACCTGCGGATATACCAACAAAAATACCCATCTCTTTGGATAATTGTCTTGCTCTTTCTTTCGCGTCCTCAGTTTTTATTCTAATAATGTTATCAACAAATTTTAAATCAACCAAGAATTTACTACCGTCACCAATTCCTTGAATTCCGTGAATCCCTGGTTGTCCTCCGCTCATCACAGGTGATTCATCAGGCTCAACCGCAATAACTTCCATAGTTGGAAAGTCCTTCTTTAAAGTTAATCCCGCACCCATCAATGTCCCTCCTGTTCCAGTTCCTGTAATAAACCCTGAAACCGATTCATCCATCACTCTAACTTGATTAATGATTTCCTTTGCGGTTGTTTCAATATGTGATTGAATGTTTAACTGACTATCAAACTGATTGCAGTTAAACCATCCGTTATTTTCTGATAGTTCGTTTCGTAATCTGATTGCCCCGTCAAAATCACCAGCGTCAACCTCAATAAGTTCAGCCCCGAACAAACGTAACATTTGTTTTCTTTCCTCACTCATATTGGATGGCATAACAATCTTGCAATTATAACCTCTTTCAGATGCCAACCAAGCAAATGATATTCCCATATTACCTGATGTTGCCTCAATAATGGTATCACCTTTTTTAAGTAATCCATTCATTTCAGCATCATTGATAATGTAAGAAGCGGGTCTGTCTTTAATTGAACCTGTCGGATTTAGTAATTCGGCTTTCGCGTAAATCTTGTCAGTAATTTTAATAAGTGGTGTGTTTCCTATATAATCTGATAATTTCATATTAGTGTGTTCCATTTGTTAATGATATTCCGTGTTTTAAACCTGTAATAAAATCATTTAATTCTTCATCAGTTGATAGATATTGTCCAAGAGCAATTCCTATTTCATTACCAACATCAGATATGTCTCCATTAGGGTAATTAATATTCTCCAATTGAGTTTTGATACGATTTAAAATGTGTTTAAAGTCATCCATATTATCCCATATAATAATTGTAAGGTTTATAAACATAAACATTTCCGTATACTCTACATTCTCCGTGACCTGTATAAGTTTTCAACAGGTATAATTCAGCATCTTCATAAGAGTTGTGGACTATACCTCTATATTTAGGACCTTCATTACATCCGATTTCTCTCCATCCAAACCATTTCTTTTGTTCCACAATCCAATAACCTTTTCTGTCTTCGTTTCCTGAATTCTCAATGATTTCTACTATTCTAAATTTTGTCATAATTAATCTTTTATTACTACTCTTAAACAATTCTTCTTAATATACTCAACATCATAACAAGGAGCACCTTCTGGATAAATGCATAAATGTTTCATTTTTGTATCATATAACACATCTGATGTGTCAATATGAGTTACAGGTTCTAAAGTTGCGGTCATAGGTTAATTACTTAATGGTGCTTTAATTGATGGGTGTGATTGGTAGTTCTCCAAAATAACATCATTAATAGATGAACAATGGATACCACCTCTAACACTAACCTTTGGTAAGTCGTATGGTTCTCTACCAATCTGTTCTTTTGCTTGTTCAATATGATTTAGGTAAATGTGAGTATCACCCAAGTTACCAATCAACTCATCAGGAACCATATTTACTTCATCAGCAATCATAGTCAATAACAATCCATAACTTGCAATGTTGAATGGTAAACCTAAGAATGTATCTACTGAACGTTGATTCCACATTAAAGAGATTGCTCTGGTTGGAATATTTTTATCATCTAAATAATCTAGTGTGTTAATCATTCCAAGTCCATTACCATCGTATGGTTTATCTGAATAAAGAGCCCATCTTTCGTCAAAACTTAAAACTCTCGTATACATTTGAAATCCATAGTGACAAGGTGGAAGTACCATTTGGTCTAATTCACCTGGATTCCAAGCATTAACCATCATTCGTCTTGAGTCTGGATTTGTTTTAAGGTCACGGATTAGGTTTGCAATTTGGTCTATACCGTTCCAACTTGTCTTTGCACCTACTATGTCTCCTTTACCGTTATCTACATACTTAAATACGTTCTTATACGAACCCCAACCCCTCCATTGCTTACCATAAATCGGACCTAATTCGCCCCACTTATAAGCAAACTCATCATCTGTTTTGATTTTGTTTATGAATTCTTCTTGTGTTAATGTCTCAACTTGGGTTGATACTCCAGCAATAACCGAATACCTCTTATAAGCATCACCATCCCAAATATGACAATTGTTATCAACAAGGTATTTGATATTGGTATCACCTTTTAAAAACCATAGTAATTCAGTTACCATAGTTTTCCAAGCCATCTTCTTGGTTGTAAGAAGTGGAAAACCATCTTTCATATTATGACGAATGGCATAACCAAAAATTGATTTGGTTCCTGTACCAGTTCGGTCTTTCTTCTCCACCCCAAAATCTAAAATGGTTTGGAGTAATGTTTGATATTGTTTATCTAACTTATTCATTTTCATTATTTAATATTTCTTGTCCTCTTTTACTTACAATACGATGAGCGTCGTTATCAAAGAAACTCCACACCATTTGAAATGGATGTAGTATCGCAATTTTAAATGATGTCTTCCAATCCATCAATTTCATCTCTCAATCCGTTAATCTTTGAATGAACATACTCTTCAATCTCGTGAGATATCTCCAAATACTTTCTCCTCAATTCGTGGAACTTCTCATCCTCAACTTCTTTGAATGATGAATAGTTTTTGAAACAATAATGGAAACCCTCATTCTCCATTCTATAACGAACCATTTCAAACTTTTCAAGTTCTTCGTGTAGTTTATCAATTTTTTCCATATACTTCATCTAAAATATTCATCGTAAAAAATATCTACCATTTCATCCATTTCTTTTATTTTATTATCAAAATGAGTAATAATTTTATCAGAAAACACATCTAATTTTGATTCTAAATTTTTAATTTCTTCAACTTTCTTATAATATTGATTAATTATTTTGTCAATTTTTTTGTCTTTAAATCCTGCAAAGTTGTTTTCTTCAGATAATATAATTTTGAAATTACCATTTTTGATTTTTTCTTTATAGTATCCATAAATTTCTTTTCTATCTCTATAATCAGAAAGTTCTCTTTCTAATTGTTTGGATTCAACTCTGAATATTATTTCTCTCCCTGAATTTAATAGGCTTTCAATAATATCTTCTAAAAGTTCTGTTGTATTTAATCTACGAGATGATGAAAAAACAAAATGAATATTAAAGTTTTCATCTTCTTTGTTTTTTTCTAACCAAAAAATAAATTTAAAATTACTTTTACCGTATGTTTTAATGAAAAAATTATTAATTTCATTTATAATATTTAAATTATCTTCTTTTGATATTTTAGTTTCTAAACTTCCTCTGAAATCATAATAAATAGCTTTAATATAAGACCTATATTTTTTCTCATCTGTTATATCGTTTGGTTTTTTTCTCTCAAAGAAAAAATGTTTAAGAATTTTCCCATTAATAACCATTTCAGTTTGTTCTTGTTTGTCCTGATTTAGGGATTCTATTTTTTTTAATTTTGTGAGGGAAGAAAACTCTTCCATGCTTAAAATTCTCTTTAAATCTTTGTTAAAAGATTTTTCACTAATACCTGTAATGTCAAGTATTTCTTTTTTTGTTAAGTATTTTTCCATATTTTATCTATTATTTGTTCGTAAGCTTCATCGTATTGTTTTCGTTGTTCTTCGGTCAATGACTCATATAAATTCAACATAAACCACTCGTCCATCTTATACGCAATCTTCAAATCTTTTAGGTAAGATTCACAATAACTCCCATCAGGACTCATTTTACACATTGTCGCATTACAACAACCATCTTCACCACATCCCGAACATACAGGACAATATACAGAATCAACATCTCCATACTTCTCCCTGAACTCTTCATTGTGTTCCAGTTCGTGTTTAAACCATTCAAAACTTGGGATGTCTTCGTGACCTATGAAATTATCTGTGTATCTCTGATACAAGTTCCATTCAATCGGGGGGTTGTTTAATTTTTCAAATATGGGTCCCATATCATCGGCCCATTTTTGTTTCCACTCCTCAAATGTAAGAGTAGATGATGGATTCTTTTCTAAAAAATTCCAATATTGTGTCTCTAATGTTGCCATATCATTCAAAAACTTGTATTTTAGTTTCAATTTCTTTTAGTTCCGTCCAATTACCCAAATAAGTAACCGCTCTTACCTTACGATTGTCAATCCAAATATATTCCTGACCATCTTTGATTCTTGGTTTATCCATAACCAACCCGTGATATTTAAATCCATTATCACCCAACCAAGTTTCAGTAACATCCCTATCTTTACTCTCACGTGCGGTAAAAAATGTTATAACATTTCCTTCATCATACCACTTATTAATTATCCGTAATGCATCTGGATAACACTTTGCCGTTGGGTATAAATGTGACTCCTCATTTTTTATGTCATCACATATTGTCCCGTCAATATCAATTAAAAAAACTCTATTCATCTTATAATATTAATCTCTGATTCAGTTTCAATTATCACACGTGCCCCACAGGACAACAATGTCTTTTCATTACCACCATACACAACACGACTAGGTCCCAAGATTTCAACCTCGGAACAATAGGTGTTCTTTCTACCTTCTTTAATGGTAATGACAGGGTCTAACGTGTTGTTCTTTTTGTTAGCCCTTATTTTGTGTTGATTTACGTGGATATACTTCTTCACTCCACAAAGATAATGCGGAATTAGTGAAGAATCAAATATAATAGACCTAAATTAATAGCAACTGAACCAATTGCAATACCTCTCCATTTTTTCTTTTTGTCAGATTGTTTCTCTAACTTGTCTTTGGTTTTGGCATGTTCAATTACCTCGTTGTTATACTTTTCTCGTATTCTATTCGCCTCACTTTCCATATCAGTGAATAACTTATTCATATCAGCATTAGCCTTCTGTTCAGCCTTCAACTGATTATCACAATTATCTTTATAGATGTACAACTGCTCAATCTCTTTCTTCTGAGCCTTTTCAGTTTTGATAATTGTTAATAACAATAACTCTTGTGATTTACTGAAGAACACTCCTGTGTCACCTTCATATACTATTCTATGGGGCTTCAAAACTTGACCAAACGCTGTCACGTTGAGCAAGATTAAGCTTACCAAGATTACTAATTTCTTTAGCATTTTCTTCCTTGATGTATTTGATTTTAGTGATTACCTCACCTTGTTTATTATCGTATGCAATTCTTAAATCGGTCATTTGTTTGTTTAAACTATCAACCTGTGAACGAAGAGCATTTATTTTTGTCCCATCTTCCAATGTTACAGTAATTGGTTCACGATTTAATAAGATACCTACATAGATACCCATAGAAATAACAATAACACCTAATAGAATTTGAGACCAGTATTTACTTAAAATATCTTTCATACTGATAAATACTCACATCTTACTAATTGAGACGTAAGTATTTTTCCACCAACCAAAAATTTCATCTTTGAATTCTTTCTCAGGTTTGAAGTCACCCATGTTAATTAAGACATCATCATGAAAAGATTCATTTGGGAATCTCATCTTCACTCTCGTCTTCTCTGACACATTGTTCAGCAAGTTTTTTTCCATATTCAACATTCCTTGTAAACGGATTATCATAACATAAGTCTTCGTTGTCCTTATAAACTGCCCACCACCATTTCTGTGGACCCATCTGTTCTACACGAAGAATGTAATTCTTATATAAAGCAATGAAATCATTCTTATCTTGTTCTTTCCACTCCATTTCCATACTTGTCAGTTATCTCGTCGTTATTGTCTATGTAGAAGGCTATATCACCAATCTTTGGTTTCTTATTAGTATAATACATCACACCATTCTCAGCAACAACTTGCCATTTTGGTGTATTCTTTTCATCTGATTTCTCAACACTTTGAACTCTAATCGGCCAAGGTTTACCTTGTATTTGTTCAACAACTAAACTATCAAACTCGGTTGGTTCCTCAATGTTTTTTTGGATTTTAAGTTCCTGTTTTGGAGTTATTGGTTTAATCTTGGGTTCACTTGAAATTATTAGTACTGACGTTAATATTAATAAAGTCACTCCAACAATAAAAAATGTCTTATCTGTTTTATCCATAATACAAATATATAATAAAAAACCCAGTTTTTCAACTGGGTTCTTAATTTATTTAGAAGTTCTCATCTTCTTTATTTGTTTCATCATCTGTCAATGGTTCCTCGTATGGTAACAGCTCTTCATATGGTAGTGGTTCCTCAACAACAGGTTCAGGTGCCGGTTCTTGTCTTACGATAATAATTGGTTCTTGTGGAGGTCTTGGAGTTGTTGGGTATTCCGCAACATTAGATAAACTATTTCCATCTTCCTCGTCAACCTTTTGGATTAACATCTTATCTCTATCTTCAGAGTTGAACCAATAGTCAACAACTTTATTAAGGTTACCAACGAAAGCTCCGAATAAAATTAATAACATTTCTTTCCAGTTCTCAGCAATTTCAATTTGGAACATAACCGCCATATTGATACCAAAAATTATAAAGAAAAACAAGAACAATACAATCCCTGTAATCTTCCATCTATTAGACTGCATTTGTTGCAACATATAATAGAAACGATTTTTATCTTCCACCTTCACATAAGGGGTTTCACCAAATAACATTCTTTTTAATCTACTCATTTTTTTATTTTTTATTTTTATTTATCATCTTTGTTAGGTGTTGCACCATATTTCACCCCAAGTATTGTTCCCACGATACTGAAACTATTTGTTAACAGAATACCGAACATATTACTCCAAGTGGAGCCGATAATATCTGTATCCATTCCTATTGTCATAGAATAAACATATATTCCAGTAGTTATGGTTCCAACACCAATGATTACATAAAGAGCAACTCTAACAATATTATTAATTAACTCAAACTGAGTTTTCTTCTGTATCACATCTAAATTGTTTTCAGCTTCGTTTTTAGCATTTTCCGCAGTTATTCTAGCTTGTTCTGATTTAACCATTTCCTGTTGGAGCTCATCTGTCAATCTTAAATTCTCCTGTTTCCATTCATTTAGTTCTCTGTTTTGAACTTCAACTGTTAGTTTTGACTCCTCAACATTTTTTAATGTCTCTTGGAGTTCTTCCATCATTCTTTGGTTTTCATCGTTGAGTGTGGTTAAATCTTTGTTTTGAACCTGAACTTGTTTGGTTATTTCTAAACGTTTCCGTCTTGATGATATATCTTTTTCAATACAAGTTTTAAGATACTCTTTAAACTCTTCGTCATTTTGAGCATCTATTAATTTAGTAATGTTACCTTCAAGACCAATGTTCTTGGTCTTCAAAGTTTCAATTAATATCTTCTTTGTATCTTTATCTAAAACAATCATTTATAAACTTTGAATGGCGCGGTTCTGTTTTTATATCCTTCGTAATCTTTTCTAAACTCTTCTAATCTTGGTTCAATATCATCTGACTTAATAATCCAAAACTGAGCACCTGCTTGAATGGCTTTAGCTTGTTCTTCAGGTTCGTTGCTTGAAGATATAATACCAATAACCACATGGTTACCATATTCAAAATTAACCTTACGGATAAGTTCAATACCATCAAATGATGAACCGATAATGTTTAAATCAACAAACACACACTCAGGTTTTCCGTCTGAATTTTTTTGCCAATCAGCAAATAATTTAGCCGCCTCGTCAGAACTATTTAAACTCTTTAATGACAATGTAATGTCTAACAAGGAGCAACTGTCCTCAAAAACCAAGTGGAACAAATCCTCATCATCCACTAACAAAATTGAATCAATCATGTTTTTTCTTTATTTTATTTTTATTTTCATTTTAGTACCAATCTCATTTTTCTCACAAGTAATTTGAAACCCGTGTTCTTCCAAAATTGCAACACAAATATTTAACCCTAACCCTGTACCAGATTCTTTCTGACCTTCCTTTCTTGTATAAGGTTTACATAGGTGATTAAAATCTTCTTGAGTAATACCTCTACCATTATCTTGTACGATAATTGAATTATCTTCAGAATATATTTTAACAAACTTTGTTTCAGAGTCGTTATACTTTAAACCATTTCTAATTAAGTTATCTACCGCAGTACAGAACAATGCCTCGTTAACTTCAATCGTCGGTAGGTTATCATCTAACATTACTTGACTGATATAAGCAGTAGCGGACAAATAGTCCTTGAGTATGTCCTTGATGTTACATTCAGCTTTATTCAATACAACATCTTTCTTAACAAGATTGGTGAACTCATAAACACCTTTATAAACTTTTTGTGAATGTTTAAGTCCCTCCTTAATCATTTTAAGTGGACCTTCAATTTTAAGATTTGTAATGTCTTCACTTGTTATTCTTCGTTCTAAAGAACTTAACCCTCTTGGTATATATGTGTTAATACCAGAGTGCATGTCGTGTCTTAATATTTTAGCAGCATGTTCTAAATATGTATTTTTCTTCTCAATCTCTTTCTTTTGTTCGTAAGATTGAGTGATGTCTGTCGCAATTTTCATAATACGATAAATCTTATCGTCAGTACCAATAATAGGATTGTAAGTTGCTTGTAAATAAACTAAAGAACCATCTTTTTTAACTCTAGTGATTTCACCTGTAAATAATATACCTTCTCTTAATTTTTCCCAAAAAAGAATATACTCATCACTTTTTGAATGTTTTTCATCTATAAAAATTCTATGGTGTTTTCCGGCAAGTTCATCCTGTTCAGAATATCCCATAGTTTCTAAAAATAAATTATTAGCGAAAATGATGTTACCATCTAAATCAAACTCAATAACTGCATTAGATTTGTTTATAGCGTTCATTCTGTTACGAATTTCAACTTCCTTTTTCTTAAGCTCAGTAATGTCTTGTCTGATAGACGAGAAACCATCTAATTTCCCATCAGTACCGAATCTTGCCCTGATGTATGTGTCAACATAATATAAACTACCGTCTTTAGCTTTATTAGTCACAACATCATTCCATATCTCACCCTTCATAACCGTTTCATACATCTTCCCCCAATACCCATCAGGTTGTGTCCCCGAATTAACTATTGAGTGGTCTTTACCAATTACTTCTTCAAGTTTCCACCCTGACACTTTTTCAAACTTATCATTAACATAAGTTATTTTACCTTTTCTATCAGTAACCGATATAATTGCCGCCCTATCAATGAACTTATCCGTATCATTAAGTTTTTTACTTTGAACATTATTAATTTCACGAACTATTAAAATAAAAAGTGGTATGAATAATATAAAACAAGCATACTCAACACCTCTTGTAAATCTTGTCGACTCCTGTATCTCTAATAAAACTGATGTTTTAATGAAAAAGAAAACAGACATTATTATGATTGATAGAAGTAAATAGATTTTTGTACTTTTTGTCATATTTCATAAATACCTGAAACAAACAAAAAACCCCTCTAATTTGAGGGGTTTAACATTAATACAAATCTTCAGAAAAAAGTCCGATTCTCGGATTATATAGTTTGTCGTATTCTACTTGACCAGCGTCAATTGCCAACCTCATTGATTCAAACCTGTCGTAGAATTTACCTTTATTTGAAAGGAATCCCTGTTCGTAATCTCCAACGGAATCAGGTCCCTTAACAACACTTCGTAACTGACCAAGTGTTTTCATTATGTCAATACAATGTCCGTGTCTGTGTCCACAAACAACCACTCCCTTATCAAGGTTCTTTGGTAGGAATGTTTGTGTCGGCAACTCTTTATACCATATCGCCGCACAGATGATATACTCGTTAGTCATTCTTATCCCAAGATTGGTTCTTATGTTTACGCTTACGAGTATAGTCCTTCTTACTCTTTTGAACCATTGGACGAGTTACCATCCATATCTCTTGCATTGTCACTTCAATTGTTTTCATTGTTCTATGTTTTAAAGATTGTGTTGTCATTTTGGTTCTACAAATATAGGGTGAAATATTTACTCCACCAAACTAAATCATAAATATTTATTTAACAATGGAAGTGTTAATTAGACAAATATTGAGAGAATTCGTTGATAACAAAGTTGAGTTTAAAGTTGTCGGTAATGTTAGTGATTTATTAAACGAACAAATCAACCCTGTTGAGTTTAACATAAGTAAGGAAATTATTTCCCGCAGATTAAGAAGAATTAATCCATTTGTCGGAAACTTCACAGATAGAAGAACCGGTCAAGATAAGTCAGTTGAGTTTGTTATCACTCCAAAACCTCACTATGTCAATAGAACTTTTAGATTGTCGGACCCCGAATACAAAGAGACAGGTAAACACTACGACCCAAAATTATCAAACCCAGGACCATTAGAAGGAATTGATTTAATATATAATAACCGAGACAAAATTGCTGAACAGATTCTAATAGGAAGAATTAAAGACAGTGACATCGTTGAGGTATCATCTGCCGATGGTTCAAACTACCATATGATTGTTAAGTTTGACAAACAATATGGTAAAAATCCAAGATACGAACTTACATTGGTCACCCAAATTAAGGGAGCTCAGTTCTACGGTAAAAAGTCACAATCCAAATTAAAGTTATATCCAAACCCTAAAAATTAAAAACCCCCACATTTCTGTGAGGGCTTCAGTTTTTCGTTCTGATACGGTTGGTAGGGTTGGACCAACTTACCCACTCGGGCACCACCTTTTGAGTGTATTAAGGACCTGACTCATTCGTTCAAGTGCTGTCATTTTCATCCGAGATTCACAATACAAATATACTGCGTTTTTTATAAATACCAAAACTTTTTTAAAGTTTTATTTCAAAACGGTTTTTCATTATTTCCAACTTGTCGGCAGGAACTCCATGAACATTCTCACCTTCGTGACGATTCTCAACAACGATTGAGAATACCTTGTACCCATATGTCTTTGCCATATCGTAATACGATTTCATTTCCCACTCCTGTGTGAATGTGTTTGACACTGCAATCTTCTCGTGTTGATTGAACATATGGTCCTCAACCATTTCCTGGCACCAAGCGTGAGCATCTTTGATTCTTGTGAAGTCAAAGTTGTACACACCTTGTGAGTTAACAAAGAACATATCAGCCTCAAATACAGGACAGTTAAGTGTTTGTGCGAAAGTAGTTTTCCCACTTCCTGGTAATCCTCTTACGATATAAAGTGTTTTCATAATGGAAATATACGAATTAATAATGTAAATCCAAATAAAGATTATCGTCGTCTTTATATTTCAAACAACAGAACGCAGGATGGTATTGGTCTTTTAAATCATCAGTTAATTCCTGAATATGTTTTGAAGGGTCTTCCATATCATACTTTGGATGTTCTCCGTTTTTTCTTCTACGGATTTCCTCTTCCATTCGGACGTTATAAGTTTTAACATTATGATAGTGTTCACCTTCCTTCAAAACAACTCCCCAACCATTCTTCTCATAATAAACATCTTCAACCCTTTGAGTTAGAACAAGTGCGTCATCAGGTAGTTCGGGATGTTCCTCCAAAAACTTTTTTAGTTTACCAATGGTAAGGTAGTATTCGTATTTACCCTTTAAATCTTTAATGACGTTTATTTTTTTATTAGTATCCATAGTCCAAAATCAAAACATAAAAAGTTAATTCCAAAGTTGTATCGTGTTCCGTAACTCTTGGTTAAGAATATCGTTGGAATGATTGCTATTTGTTTAAAATCTTCAGTCCAAGTTAAGTCAAAGAATGGTATTACTTTCATAGTATTTTTGCGTATTTAATTATCTCATATGTCTCAGTATAACCCATTCCATTATTGTCTTCTTCAACAATATCAAAGTCAACTTTATTACCACTATTCATTTCATCCAATTCACTTTTTGGGTGTACTGGTATGATTTCATTGTTTTTAGTTTCAACGAACCAACCCTTTGTTGTTTTATATAGTTTACCTGTCATTATGATAGATATTTTGACATATTAATCGCCGCAGTTCTTGCGTCTGACCAATTTTTAATCATATGTTTTCCTCGTTTGTTGAATGGTATTACTGATTTGATTCCATCATTATAAATGTGTTTTCTATCAAAATCGTCACCTTTCTTATATGACTTGGTGTATTTTTTCCACCATTTTTTAAACTCCTTTTCATTGTAATCTTTAACGACAGGGTTATACTCCTCATCAAAAATTCTATCACCTATTTTGAATAGACCTCCACCACGATGAGTGTAACCATAATAACCTTCAATATTATCATTCTCAATCTGTTCAATCACAAAGGGGTCAAAATCATCTTTAACAGTATTAGCGTTAGTTATAAAAATATTTGGTTCATAAGTTTTTAACTTGATTGCAACTCCGTTAGGGTATTCCTTACAAACATAAAGATTGTTAGTATAATACCACCAAGCCCTATCAATACTACCAATATATTTACCGTCTTTGGTTAAGAAAGATTCCTCCAAAACAAATTCATCATTGTCACCCCACTTGTGAATTCCAATAATACCACCAGTGTATTTCTTAATCAGTTCAATCTTCTTGGGGTCAATATTTGAGTGACCTGTCATAACCTGATTTGGTATGAACCTAGTCACCAATTTGGTGAACCCTAAATTAAGGTGAACTTTATTTAATTTACCGTCCATACTACTTGAATAGTGCGGATGTTTCTCAAACTTCAATATCATCTTACCGAGATATGGAGTTCTGTTTTTAATCAGTTTTTCAATCATATTATTTATCAGCATTTAACAATCTTTCAAGATGGTGGTCGTTTGACATATCCGATAACATCTCTCTTTTATTCATTATTGGGACAATCTCCCTTAACAAATTATAAGGACGAAACTCAGGGTGTCCATCAAATCCAACATCCATTTTCTTTCCTTTACCAAACTTTCTTTCGTTTGGTAAGTGAACGTGTCCGTGAAGGTGAATAATTCCTTTGTTCAATCCATCCCAACTTTGGATTGGGTAGTGCATACATACGAACTCGTGACGCATTGCTTCGTTTTTCTTCACAGGTTCCATCACAACAATTCGTAGATATTCTGAAACCGAACTGAATATTGATTTAATATTCTCCCTGTTTCTTTCAATGTGATGGTCGTGGTTCCCAAGTACCAAGTGAACGTTCTTACATACAATTCTATCTCTGAATTGTTGGATGAACTCAAACCCACCAAATGACCAGTCACCAAGACAAATTAATACATCGTCTTGTCCGACATTCCAGTTAATCCCATTTAGGATTGACTCGTTCATTCTTTCAAGTGTTGGGAAGTCCCGAGTTTGGTCCTCAGGAACTTCCCCGTCCAATGTTCTCCAATTAGTTGTCCCCCTACAAATATTCTTATGATTGTAGTGTGGGTCAGAACATATCCAAATGTTTGGGAATACTCCCTTTATATCTTTTTCAATTCTTAAAATCATACCGCAAATATACTAATAATTTTTAATCCCACCAACCTCTAATATCGGTCCCATCAAGTTTTTCATAAAAATCTTCACCTGACTCTCTGATTGAGTCGTAGTCAGGTCCTTTAATAATATAACAAAGTTCTTCCCAATATTCTTTCTGAATTTCGTGAGCTCTCTTTATAATTTTACCGTTATGTTCTTTTTCCTCAGGAGTATCTTTATCTACGAGTTCATATAGAGTATGTTCTTTATCATCAGAAAGATTAATAGTTTCTTCATCAGTAACTTCCTTAAACTCCCACTCGTGGTGAATCATTTCAATACCTAATTCTTTCTCAGCAACATCAATAAAAGAATCGTGAACACAAACATCAATCAGGTATGAAAGTCGTTTCATCTTTTCAACTTTCTTCATACGACTCTCACTAATTTCGTGTCCGTATCTCTCCATTTTGTAAACCATATCATCAACCGCAGTTTTCACCCAAGGTAAGATAGAACCATCTCCATTATACCATGTGTGGTTCCACAAGTTTTTGCGGAACAACCAAAGATTACGGAAAAAGTTTGGTAGGTCATATCTGAATAAGTCATAGGTTTTCCAATACCATCTTTGTCGGTTTACCATTCTTTTGAAACTATCAAAAAACGTATCTGCGAATTTTGTCTTCATCGTATTAATTCATCCATATCAAGATTATTCTCTTCCATTAGTTCTCGTAACTTGTTGAAAACATCATCAACTCCTTTATAGTATTCATCACCATAATCAGAACCCATAGTTATTCTTTTACGGGCGTTACTTGTCATTTCAGACAGGACAATTGCCATATCAGTCGCCTTAACACAACGCAAGTGAGCCATTCTGTCATCAAAGTCATCTAAATCAAATTCTAATTTTGCTTTCATTGTGCAAATATACAAGAAAATTATTCTTCCTCCAAATCTTCCTCAGGATTAAATTGCTCAAAGTGAGTATTCTCATCCATTGCTTTCCACCCACCTTCACCTTCAAGTGATGTAAAGGCAAGTGTGACAACACAACTTCTAATACCTTCAAGTTCTTTTTCAATATCGTAAATTTCCAAATCAACGATATTATCTCCATCAATTCGGCGATTTAATTTAGAAACCAAAGAGTTATAACTTCTTAACAAATGGTTTCTTAGTCCGTCCATACTTACTTCCATCACTTATTTATTTTATAGATTTCATAATATACTGTATCACCAACTGAATAGTTCTTCAGAGTTTTGAATGTTGTTGTATCATCAATGGTAACATCGTAATACAAATTCATTTCCTCTTGAACACTTCTTGGTATGTGTCGTTTAACACTAGTTACCACGTGTTTTTCTCTACCAACATAGGTTGCACCTTTACCACTATCTTTTAGTATGATTGCAATTATACACATCACAAACAATACTACTGAGGTTCCGATGACAAAATTTGCCCAAAAATTCTTTTCGTTCATAGGTTTAAGAAATGTTTTAATTTATTAATATTCATAGTCACATTTTTTGGAACATGTATTGGTGAATTAATAGGGTTAACTTCTTTTGTCTTCATCGCCAACTCATAAATTGTTTTAATTTCAGTTCCAACATTATAAATTCCCACCCCATTACCTTCAATTAGTCTAACAACCAAATCAGATATTACCGAAGTATAATCAGCATTTGTCAATACATCAACCCAAGCATCATCATATGGAAATGGATATGGTTTATGAGATAAACGACAGATAAGATAATTTTTACCAAATAAAACTATATGTTCGTCTGCAAATAGTTTTGATAAACTATACCAGTTTCTATCAGGAACTGTAATACTATCTTCCGAAGCGTTTTCATATGAACCAGCGTATACATAATCAGTTGATATGTGGACTAACTTCTTACCCATCTCATTACAAAAATTGACAAGATGTGTTACAAACTTATAATTGTCCCTCATCATCACCTCTTTGTCATTTGAATAGGTATTGGTATTTGCAATACAATTTACAATAACATCATAAGGGTGTAACATCCACATCCACTCATCAAAATTATCAGTAGTAATTCCGTCCTTTTTCCTTGATATGAAATCCCAACCTGTTTGGTTAATAATTTCCTTACCTAAACTACCATCACCAATTACTAAAACACTCATAACTTTTTATATTCGGGTTTTAAATAATTCCATATTACTTTATCAGTGTTCTTTCCATCCCACATCAAAAAACATAATGCCTTTATCTTTGGGTGGGTCTTACATTCTTCCAAATGTAATGCAAACTCCTTCTTTGATGGTTCAGGGTTTCTATCCCCATACTTACCATAACGGAAGTATGAATATATCTTGTAAGCATAATCCCCATAACGATAGTGATTATATCTTAAATCGGCAACGTACATCTTTATCTTTTTGTAGAACTCGTCAGGAACATCTTTCAATAATTCCAATACATCTTTACCTTCACTCAACATTTCCCACACCGCAGTGGTAGATACATTGGTCATTATCTTATGTAGACGAAGATACTCCTCACCCTTAACTTTCATTCTATCCCCATTAGAGAAACGAACAACAAAACCTTCTTCATCGTGATTTATCATCCCCTTCAATTCGGAATAATCCCGAATTCCATCGTATTTTTTGACAACTTTGAACCCAAGATTATTGATTAAGTTCTTCAATCTAACATCGTTACCCTCACCATACAAATCAACCTCATATCCAGTTTCAGTATTTATCATTCCGAGTAATACCAAATCTTCGTATGGATATTTCACAACGATACGGTTATCGTCATATATTATTTCAAATAGGTAAGTGTAGCCCTTATGTAGTTTTTGATAGTCATACTTCTGTAACATCTCAAATCCTTTAACCGCTTGGTCAGAAGTGAAAGAACCACGAGTCGCCATTACCCACTCACCTTCATAGTTGAATAGTATTCCCAAAGAACCATCCATCTTATCGTAAACGTCAAAGTCAGGAGTTGCGGTGTGTTTTTTCTCAGATTCGTTAAAAAATTTACGAAATGGTCTAGCGACAACTGACCCATTTACATCAGTAACTAATCCACGAGTTTGTAGGGTAACATCATCCCACTTACCTTCGTATTGAACGGTTTCGGTATAGTTCCACATAGTCAAAGGAAGAGTTGGGTGTACTTGTTTGTACACCAACCCTTTCTCAAAATATCTATTTAGAACTTCATTCATTTGACAAAGATACAAAAATTAATTTAAACTTTCAGGTAAAAATAACAAAGTTGGATTTTTCTTTTGTAGGTCCAATTCAGGAAAGTGTTTTTTAAATTCCATCACATCAAATCTTTCAGTGATAAGATGATAACCATTTTTGGTTGGGATTTCACTTATGATTTTATCCTTTCCAAAAGGAGCACAACTATCAATTGCAAGTTTAACCTTTAATAACTCTTTGTTGTCCTTACTATCAACATCAACAATCCACCTCTTCTCATAAGTTTTTATCTGACCAACAACTGAGTCAAATAAACCTTTCTGATTAGTCTGCCCGTTACGAATTCTTTCAGCCAAAGACATCATCATTTCCAAAGAGACATCCTTATGGTTTTGTTTCTGAACATGGATATATGCACGAGCTTTAAACATTTCACACAATTGTTTAATCTCATCATATCGTTTTTCCAAATACTCAACACTATCAACACAATAAGTTTTGATGGTACGAACTGACTGGTGATTGTCCCTCTCACCTTCAGGTTGGTCTTTCTTACGTTTGAAAACATAGAGCATATAGAAGTCACCCTCGTTCTCAAAGTTCAATAATGGTTTTATTAATTCAATGTTGTCAATCATTTTGCAAATATTGCAAAATTTCTTCAAGAATTTCAACTTGTCCCTTAAAATAATCTTTTTGGGAAGTATTATCTCTTAACCTTTCAGCTTGTTGTTTTTTTTCTGTAATATATTTTTTTAAATCTTCCATATTATTTTTCTTTATTATAAAAAGGTTTAGTTATTAAAAAGGATATGAACATTCCTGTCCATATCCCCGATAGTAAACATCCGAGTGCCAACATTATTCTTGTTCGATTATGATGTTACCACTCACTTCAATCAACTTTCCATTCTCACGATTTGTAAAATAATATCCATCAGATTTTTCTTCACTAATCACTTTACCTGTTGAATGGTAGGTAATAATTGTGTCAGGTCCAAGAACCTTAACCGTAAAGGTATCTCCATATCCACCCATCTTACTCATCGTCGCATCGGTACAAGATACCATTGTCGCCATAATTGTTAGTAATGCAAATAACATCACCACATAAAAATTTGATTTTCTCATATTATATCTATTTGTTTATTTTCTAAATTAATTGTAATGTCAAAAGGTTTTTGGTTGTGAGAATAACGCTCATCCAACACTGATGAGTTGAAAAAGTGTGTTCCGTTCTTCTCAACATAACCATAACCTGAATGAATATGTCCACAGTTGTGAATCAAAGGATGTAATGTTTCCAATCGTTTTGCAAGCATCTCACATCCAAGATTAAAATCACGACGATTAACCACAGTATCCAAGATACCCCAAGCCGGTCCGTGTGTCAATAAGATATCCGTGTCATCAGGAATGTCTTTCCACTTTTGTTCAATCTCCCATCCGTTTCGTGGTAAGTTGAATGCCCAATTGTAGAACTCAGGTTGCCAAGGACTACCATAGATTTTCAATCCCTCAAACTCAACGAAGTCATCAATCAAACAACGAACACCTTTGTCGTGGAACTCATTAATCATCTTCCAAGCGTCGAATGGTTTGTCCTCAATATATCTGTCGTGGTTACCAGGAGTAAACACCTTCATCTTGTATGGTAACTCACTAAACCAAGTTAAGAAGTCATACAAATCTTCCCAATCATAACCTGAATTCATAATGTCACCACTATGTAAAATCAAGTCGCCACCATTCACAAGGACATTTCTTTCCCTTGTGTGAGTATCTGACATCAATGTTACTTTAATCTTCATAATCGTCTGGCATTTGCGTGATGACATTTTTTTTCCACCACTTTGCAAATTTACTACTTTCAAACTTACCGGCCAAATATTCTCCAAGAATTATTACTCCAATACAGAATAACACTAGTAAAGTACAAGTACCGAAAAACGCTAAAATGAAAAATAACATAATTTTTTATTTAAATTGTGTAATACACTTTTGTAGTTCTTGGAAGTCCTGGGTAGTAACTATCAATTCTACGATGGATATTCTCGTCCTGTTCGTCAATGTCTTCAGGTATAGGTCCAATCCCGAAATCTAAAATGTCAAAGTGTTGGTCAATCTTTTTAATAATATCAAGACGTTGGTCTATGGTAAGATTAACATTTAACTCAATTCTACTTGTAACCGTCATACTGTATGTGGTATTGTGTGTCTAACACAGGTTTGTGGTTTTGCTTCGTTCATCAAAAAGTTGTTGATGTAACCCATCATATTGGCAGACCCAATAGGGTTAGCGGAATGAACCAAAACAATTGGGAACATTATTGGCTCCTTCTTCTTATCAAAATAATTCATCTCCAATCTTTCAGGGTATTGTAAGTAGAACTCATCAACCAAGAACTTAGCCGCATCATACCCAGTCTTCTCTGAAATGTTATTATAGTCCAATTTGAAGTTAGGAGATACATTCGTGTGGTACTCATTCATAGCACTGTCTCCCAAGTCGTGGTCCAATGAAATAATTGAGACATTCTTAATCCCAATCTTTTGTACCAAATTCACAAACTCGTGGTAGTTTCTCACAACCATCCAGTCTTTGTCCTTCGGTGTACGAACATCATCTAGATAAATCTTCATCTTATTCTCCTTTTATTTTTTCCCAACCATCTTCAATTCTTTTTGAACCAATAGTGTTAAACCAAATCTCAAATGCAAAAAAGAATAACCACCAATTGTAATCAACTAATTCAGTTATTTTATAGTATCCGAAAGCGGAGACCAATAACATTATAATAAAATAGATTGGTAGTAACGAATAAAACACCAACCAAAACCAATTAAAAAATTTCTTCATATATTATATTTTTTTACAAAGATACGTTAAACTTCCTCGCGTTCCAAATAATTTATCATCATACTCGCCATTGAGTAATTCGTAGCAATTGGTGTGTCAGTCACATTACATATTCTTAACACCATCTGAACATCCACCTCGTGTGGATGAGATGATAATGGGTCAATAAAGAAAATTACATAGTCAATCTCCTTATCAACAATCTTAGCAGCAATTTGTGCATCACCGCCCATAGGTCCTGATTGTAATCTATTAACCTTAACACCGGCAAACTCAATGTGTTTACCTGTAGTTCCCGTCGCATAAATGTTAGCTCTACGTTTGAAGAACTCTAATCTCTTCATGATAAAGGCAACCATATCCGCCTTCTTGTTGTCGTGAGCGATAACCGCAATATTAAATTTATTATTCATAGTCTAAAAAAAGTCACAAGGGTTCATTATTATTTTATCCCTTTAAAAGGTCTTTATTTTTTTTGATATCAAAATAGGTATCAATTAATTTATCAATTCGTTTGTCAGTATATGAATTGGACTCTCTAACTGAATCCGTCATTTTAGTATCCATACCTCTCCAAATATCCGTAATTTGTCTTTCCAATCTGTCGTTATGTTCTCTAAACTCAGAATGAATATTTTGTCTTTCAGTATCAATTCTTCTTGATGTGTAATCCATCTCAGTTGAGATGGTTCTCAACAGTCCTTGGATATCTTCTTGTAAATTTTTAATTTGTGTTTGTTGTTTATTAATCGTAAGCAAACCCCAAGTAATCACCCCAATAAGAATTAGAGCAAAAACCGAGAGCATACCTAAAACAAAATAAGTTGTTTCCATAATATTTTCTCCTTTATTTCAAAGAACCCTTGTAACCTGATAAAGGATAATAAATAAAAATTACACAATCAACCATAGGATTAAATCAATCATACCAACAGTAAAAAATGCAAGGATAAAATCCGCGAATAATCCAATTAATTCTGTTCTTAAATCAACAAACACAACTTTGGATTTGAGATAACTCCAAAATCTAACAAAGAATGTTACAAATAAACATTGTATTATAAAATTTACCATGATACAAATATAAACAAAAAACCCCACCTAATAAGATGGGGTTTAACTTTTAAATTATTTAATTTAAAATTTCACTCGTTGTCCACATTCATCGTTAGCACCACAAAAATCACAACATCCGGCACTTCCACGACAACATGTTTTACCCCTTCTAAAACATGCTATACATCCAGTTGGTGAACTTTCACTAACTTCTTCATCCATTTCAATCTCATAGATGGTTTCATCAATTTCTTCCACGTCCATTTCAATTTCATAGATAATTTCATCAGATTCAAATATTGGCGAACCGCCTGGAATCTTTTTACCAGTTCTTGGGTCCATACACCCTTGTGAGGTACAAGTGCCGACCGGACAACATTTATTATTTGACGAACAGTAAGTCATTCCACCCAAACATCCGGGTACTTTAGATGGTGTTGAGGTAGGTTTTGTTAGAGCTTCGTCCATGTCTTCAGTTTCTTTCAAAGCAGTTGTAGTTTCACATTTACCATTATTACATTTTTGTGGAAATTTGCAATCTTTGCTAGTATTACAACCCGCAGCTTCTTTTATAGCACTATCGGACTTGCTTTCATTTATCAAAACATTGTTTATCAATTTAGACATTTCTCTTTCAGATAAAGATTGTCTTTTTAGTTCAGACTCCTCTTTAATTACATTTTTGTGTTGTGAGAGTATCCTTTGTTTTTCAGATTCAGATATAACTATTCTTTTTTTCATCTTATTTTTTAAATATAAATACCTTGTAAATTAAAAAAATGTTTTTTTTAAAAAAATTTTGTTGGTAGATTATTATTCGTATATTTGAAAAAAAAAACATATGAAAAAAACAATAACTTTAATTTTAGTATTATTATCAACTATTAGTTTTTCACAGAACTTAGAATTAGTACTAGTTAAACGGTATGTGGGTGATTCATTAAACAATCCAGATAATATTTCATTATCTGAAATTAAAAAGTTGAATTTTTACGATTGTCCGTGTCATAACGAATTTAAAATTAATTCGGATAAGATTATGTGTTCCTCAATTTGTAATAATAATAAATTTAATTATACTTTAAATTTTATTAATGACGGAAATCAGTATACTTGTTTTAATAATCAAAATGATTATATGGTGACTTATAAGTTAATTGAGGATAATAATCAAATTTATTTGATAGATTATCATCCATTTGATTCTTATAATTCCTATACTATTTGGTTATGTAAAAAAAAGGGTGAATAATCACCCTTTTCTATTTTTCCCATTTTTGAGCATTTCTACAATCACAATAACAAGGTTGTTTTGGTGGACAAGTAACCACACCTGCAATACGGTCTGAACCACAATTACATGAATCACCAGGTCTTCCATATGCCTCGTCTAACTCATCTAATTCATCATTCATTTCTGAAATAATTTTAGTATATAATTTTTTTAATGAGTTTTCTTTCACCGTGGTACTAGTAGTTGATGTACTAATAGGTTTTGGAGTGGTTGACGTAGTAGTCGTTGTTGTTGGAGCGGGTTTTGGTAATTTTTGTTCTCTTCCAGGTACTTGCATTCCAAAACTCCATGACGTACACCCACAACCTGAAGCTTGATTAACATCCGCTAAACTCCACCCTGTGTATACACCAGCATTTGTGGGACATCCAGGAATACTACCTCCGTTACATGCCCAACATAATTTTTGAGTTCCGTTAAAAGATTGTCCACAGTTATTTAACTGATTACCAGATGCGGGACCTGATAGAGCTTCTTTAACTAATTTATTTTTGGAACTATTTTGTTCTTTAATGACTCTCTTAATGATATTCATCAAATCAGATTCTTTCAGTTTAACTATTTTTTTCATATTATTTTTTACATATAAATATCTTAATTATTAAAAAATTATTATTTAATAAGGATTTACAGGATTATGTGGGTATATTACCTCACAAGTCGTGTTGTGTTGACAATAAGTCCCCTGTACACACTGGTACCCTTGAGGACAACATTGAGGCCCACAAGGTACCTCCTTTGTTGCACATCCGTTATGTTTAACCGGTTCAGTCTTAGTTCCTTTAACAATTAAATTTTTAGTAGGACATGATTGTCGGGTAGATTCATTAATAACTCGTTTAATGATACCAACTAAATCAGATTCTCTTAATGTTATAATTTTTTTCATATATTTAATTATCTCCCATAACAAACACAAGTCCTTGCATGTTGAGCACTAGCATACCATCCATTTGCATTATTACAGACAGTCTCGCCAGTCTCAGGTAAAGTAGTTGTCGCAGGTTGTTTACATCTTTTTCTAGTTGCAGTATTTGTATTTCCAACCGAGACATTACTTTTAGTTTGTTCTTTAACAACTTTATTTATTAATTTAACCAAATCAGACTCAGTTAATTTTACAATTTTTTTCATACAATATATTTTTTATTTACCTCCTCTTCCACCTTTAAAACACTTACATGTTAGAACTCCATTAGCCGCAGTCGCCGCAGAGTCAGTACCCCACCCATTCGCAGAATTACAATTATAAGTTGGTTCTCCACTTGAGCTATTATAACTCACAGTATAATAAGGGTCCTTACATAATCCTCCAGCTAATTTTTGTGGAGTTGCAGATGGTTTAACTGATTCTATCTCATTTATAACTCTTTTAATCATATTAGTTAGTTGTGATTCAGTTAATTTTACAATTTTTTTCATATTAATATTTTTATAATAAATATTATAAGAATAAAAAAACCCACTTTCGTGGGTTATATTTTATTATTTAATAAACTTCATGACAGGTGAATCATAATAGATTGTGTCACCAACATACAAAGTATCAAAGGCCGCTCTGTCAACAGTATATTCTTTAACAACATTTTCATGCTCAATTGAAACAAAACACGTACATGGTTCAGTTGGAGGTGTAACCGGTACGGTACAGAATATAACTTCATGTGTAACTACACCATAAATTTTAGGTTTATCCTTAATAACAAATGACATCAAGGACAATGTAAGTAACGTTAAAATAATCTGTTTCATAGTTTTGTGTTTTTAATATTTACACAAAGATAAATGAAAAATTCACTTAACCAAAATAAAATTAAATATTTTAATTATCTAGTTTTTCCACCTTTAGAACAAGCACAAACCAGTGGTACGGGAGGATTGCTACAAGCATTACCAACAACTGCGCTACCTTGAGCAGCTGTCCATCCATTTGACCCATTGCACTGAAAAGTACATCCATTTCCAGTGTACACTATCATAGGGTCTTTACATGTTCCGCCAGCTAATTTAGTAACTAATGACGATACAGATGGTTTTGACTCTTTAATTACTTTCTTGATGATATTCATCAAATCTGATTCTGTTAATTTTACAACTTTTTTCATATAATAATCTTTAATTAATAAATACCATCTAAAATAAAAAACCCCACATTACTGTGAGGTTTGTATAACAAATTTATATTTTATCCTTTTACTTCTTCAAAATCAACATCAGACACATTTACTTCTTCAGTTTGATTTTCAGGAGATTGTTGTGAATATAATTTTTCAGATATCTTTTGAAACACAACATTAACGTTATCCATCTTGGTTTTAATGTCATCCACATTTTTTGTAGAATGGGCCGACTTTAATTCGTCAATTGCAGTGGTAACTTCAGTTTTTTCTTCCTCAGACAATTTATCTTCCATATCTTTCACTGTCTTTTCAACTTGGAAGATTAGACCGTCCGCCTGATTGATAACCTCAGCATCTTCTTTCGCCTTCTTATCAACATCAGCATTTGCTTCAGCTTCTTGTTTCATTCTTTCAATTTCTTCTTTTGAAAGTCCTGATGATGCCTCAATACGAATGTTCTGTTGTTTGTTGGTCCCTTTGTCCAATGCTGATACATTAATAATACCATTGGCATCAATATCAAATGTCACCTCAACTTGTGGAACACCTCTCATCGCCGGTGGAATACCATCCAAGTGGAAACGACCAATTGTTCTATTGTCTTTTGACATTGCTCTTTCACCTTGTAATACGTGGATTTCAACTGATGGTTGGTTATCAACTGCGGTTGAGAATACCTGTGACTTCTTGGTTGGAATTGTTGTGTTAGCTTCAATCAACTTTGTGAACACACCACCCATTGTTTCAATACCAAGTGATAGTGGAGTAACATCCAACAACAATACATCTTTCACATCACCTGCTAATACTCCCGCTTGGATTGCCGCGCCTAATGCAACTACCTCATCAGGGTTAACACCTTTTGATGGGTCCTTACCGAAGAACTTCTTAACCGCTTCCTGAATTGCAGGAATACGTGTTGTACCTCCAACCAAGATTATTTCATCAATGTCAGATGTTTTAAGTCCCGCACTTTTAAGAGCCGACTCACAAGGTTTAATAGTTCTTTGAACCAAACTATCAACAAGTTGTTCAAACTTCGCCTTAGTCAAATTACGAACCAAGTGTTTTGGGACACCATCAACTGGCATAATGTATGGAAGGTTAATCTCTGTTGAAGGTGAAGATGATAATTCAATCTTCGCTTTCTCAGCCCCTTCACGTAGACGTTGTAATGCCATTGGGTCTTTGGTCAAGTCCAATCCATTCTCGTCCTTAAATTCTTTAACCAACCAATCAACGATAACATTGTCAAAGTCATCACCTCCAAGGTGTGTGTCACCATCAGTAGATAATACTTCAAATACACCATCACCCAATTCCAAAATAGATACGTCGTGAGTTCCACCACCACAGTCAAACACAACAATCTTCATATCTTTAGATTGTTTATCCAAACCATATGCAAGAGCTGCCGCAGTTGGTTCATTAACAATTCTCATTACCTTCAATCCCGCAATCTCACCGGCCTCTTTTGTTGCCTGACGTTGAGCGTCGTTGAAGTATGCCGGTACCGTAATAACTGCTTCGGTAACTTCAGAACCCAGATAGTCTTCAGCAGTTTGTTTCATCTTTTGTAAAACCATTGCCGAAACTTCTTGTGGAGAATACTCCTTACCGTCAATCTCAACACGTGGAGTTCCTTTACTATTTACCACTTTGTAGGGAACTCTATTTACTTCACTTTTACTTTCATCAAATCCAGTTCCCATAAAACGTTTAATAGATGAAATTGTTTTTTCAGGGTTGGTCACCGCCTGACGTTTTGCCGGGTCACCAATCTTTCTCTCACCACCATTGATAAATGCAACAATTGAAGGGGTGGTTCTCTTTCCTTCACTGTTTGTAATCACAACTGGTTCGTTACCTTCCATTACGGCAACACACGAATTAGTTGTTCCAAGGTCAATTCCTATAATTTTTCCCATAGTTTAATTTAATTTTGTTTAATAATATTGATTATTTTTTATGGAGTCAAGTCCGACCCCCATTATTAAACAATGTGCCAAAACAAAAAACCTGACATTTTGTCAGGTTCATATTAACTAATTGTCTTAATTTTTACACCATAAGGTAATTCATGTCCGTAATTGTGTTCAAACCATTTCAGAAAAGGTTCACGCCAGTGGTTACCAAACATTCCATCCAACTGATTTTTAATATCAGGTTCGTCAATACTCAATATTGGTGATTCTTTTTTTCTAATCATACCAAATTGATTATCCATCCAATAATTCTCCAAATAAATTGTGAATTGTCTATCATAATCATCATTGTAAAATCCAATAGAGTCAATGTGACTTATTTTTTCAGGGAAGTTAACTTCTTCCATATCATCAAAATAACCCACCGACATGTTTGATGGTAATAAATTGTCAATATACTTGTAGATTTTATCAGATATGGTTTGTTTCTGACTTTCAGTTATTACGTATTTCATAATAATGCGTATAATCTAGTTAAACTTCTAAACAACTCGTCACCCCTTCTATCAAATACTTTCTCCCAATGTTTAAAGAATAACTTAGGGTTATCTAATAGTTTCTGACTCATGCCACGGAAAGGGTTACTGGTCATTCCATTATCTCTAGCATGCTCAACAATTCGTTTCAAAATTTCATTCCAACTCTCAAGAGCAAATTGGGTATGTTGTTGAGCCATTGGTTTTCTAAAGATGTCCTCCAAACTTTGCATACGACTCAAATCATTAATTAACTTATCAGCCGAGAATGATTTTAACATTTTAACATCTCTGTAAGTATCAGTATCTTTAATAGAATCAATGAAGTCATTATAGTTCTCAATTTTTTTACTTTTAAGAACTTTTAATGATTGAGGAATTCTAGCCTGATGCTCAAACCTTAAAGACAAATAAAGAATATGTAAAAAATAATTGAACTCCTTATTGAAGTCCTTTTTAAGAGCCCCCGCCAAAGTGTTTAAAGTATGTTCCTTACCAAAACCAACTTGACCTGACTTTGTATATCTCTTAAATAACTGATAAGAATGGAATACCTCGTGAGCAATTACTGAATCTAAATTTGGGCTTAGTGTATCAAGGTCATCCCAATTTGAATCCCCCATAGTAATGTCAAATTCAAAGTCACCACTACTATAAGTTTTACCTAAACCTTTCTTATCTTCAAGTCCCATCTTTTCAGAGTTAAAGACATGAGTAGCATTAATGGTAGGTTTTTTTATATTGTTAATATCTAACGCTTCGTCAGGGTAAATGTTAAAACTTATTGTAACTTTATTCTTATACATAGGAAACTTATCCCACAACTCCTTATTGAAGAGTGGAGAGTTCTTAACATACTTCCAAGATTTTTCTTTACCTACGTTTATATTACCTGACCTATACTCGGTATCACCGTATCCCTTAACGTCAGCTTCACCAACTTTAAGTTTTTTACCACTATCTTTAAATGCCTGAATCTCATCTTTAACCAAGTTGGTTAAGATGTCAACCATCATTTCAATATCATCAGGAACACCGGCAGCTTCCTTAATAATCTGTTTTATTCTTGTTTGAGTTATCACCAGTTTTAACTTTTAAGATTTTATCCAACTCCCATTTCATTGGAACATCTGTCTTAGTCATTAACTCATTAAGTTCTTTGTCTGTAAGGTTTTCTAATGGATTTTTCATAATACAAATGTATAAATAAATATTAACAAAAACAAAAAACCCCTTAATAAAATACTAAGGGGTCTTGTTGTAGTCGGAGCGGGAATCGAACCCGCACGGACGTTAGTCCACAGCATTTTAAGTGCTGCGTGTCTACCTATTCCACCATCCAACCATTCTGTGCGCCCTACAGGAATCGAACCTGTCACCCACTGATTATGAGTCAGTTGCTCTAACCGAATGAGCTAAGGGCGCTCATCTCAAATCCTTTACAAATATACAATGGTTTTTTTAGATAATCAAGCTTTATTATCGTGGTTGTGTAAAAGCTTGAGAATAAGCACCCAAATCAATATCGGGTGATAAGAGTTCTTTGAGTTCTTTTATAAAATCTTGGGTGTAACTCCACTGCTCAGTTTTAAAGTTTCTGAAAATAATTTTAATCTCGGGATTTCTATCTTTTTCAAATTCAGCAGTGACATTTGGGTAGTTGGTTTCTTTGATTTTTTCTTCAATCTTATCACCAATACTATCAAAATAATCGTAATTAACAAAAGTATTAAATGCTCTGAGCTTTTTATATTTGGACTCCAATCCAGAAATATCCATGAAATCTTGTATTTGGAACTCCATATTTTTATCCCAATCGTATGTGAAAAGTTGTAGACCTGTCATACCTTTTGGTTTTGTAAAATATTTTGCATAACCGGCGTCATAGTTTGGTGAGTTAATATCAACCTTTGATAAATCAATATTAAATTTAATATAATCACCATAGGAATCTTCAACATATTCAAGTTTGAAGTCCTTTGGTAACTTTCCACTTGCAAAAAGATAAGATGACAATATTTTAAGTAGTTTCTCCGTCATTATTAACCGTATATAGTTTCATCATCTTTATTTATAACTTTTATAAAAACTTGTTGGATGGTCGCAGTATCCCTATTGATATTCAAAAATTTAAGTAGATAATTTAAATGAACATCGTATAAATAATGTGGGTCAAATCCCTTGTCATACATGTTATTACTAGTTATTGTTGGGTCATTTAACTTAACAGTTATAAAAAATTGGTAGAAAGGAAATTCCTCATCTCCATCCCATCTAACATCAGCATCAATATTGTCAATCATCGGATATATGTTTTTAATATAATCCGAGTTAAATAACTTGTTTGCGAGTTTTGATGTTAATATCATAATAATAAATACAAAGATAAATAAAAAACCCCATCCAAGGACAGGGTTTATTAATTTTTGTTTTAAGATTACTTGGTATAAGTTCTCAAACAATGTGCTGTCCAAGCCGCGACTCCAAGGAAGATTGGCATTAATATTCCATCCCCTCCGAACATTGCAATGTGAACCGCAACTGCTCCTGACATAACAGAAGACAAAACCAACGCGCCATAGACTGATGTTCTTGGGATACAAAGAGCAATGACTCCTGCAACTTCCATAACCCCAACAAGTGCCATATATGGTAACATGTTCATTGCGGTAAAGTTTGCGGTCATAGCTTCAGAGCCGGTGATTTTTGACAATCCACCCATTCCGAGCATAAAGGTAACGATTGCGGTTAACAACCATCCCAAGTTTTTAAGTGTTAAATAATTTTTCATAATCCAAGTATAAGATATTAACTTTGGATTGTCAATAAATATGGTTTAGAAAGACTTGGTCCATCTCAACATATACTTACCATTAACTTTGTCAAATGGCTCAAAACTAACTCTGAAATTACCTATATTACCATAGACCGGATAGATTGGGAATTCCCATCCATCAGATTTAATATGAAATGCATTAACACCAACAGGAGATTTCTTCAAAATTGATATAAAATCATCTGTCTTAACTTCAGTTCCAGCTTTAAATGGGAATCCCTTTGGGTTATTGTCAGGTATTTTAATGGTTTTAGGGACAATTTGTCCTTTGTCAGTTATCTGTTCTTCAATAACTCTTTTAACAATTTTAACTAAATCCGACTCTGTAAGTTTAATTACTTTTTTTATCATTTTTTAAGTGTTAAATATGTACCATTAATTGACCAAGTTCCTTTATCTGGAACTCCCATCATATTTTTAAGTTGTATCTTTATTGATTTTTTGTTTTTATCGTAGTCAGGGTGGAAAAATACGATACCACTCCCACCTCCAATTTTTAATACAAAATTACCTTTTGTTAAATCCTTAACACCTAATAGATTTTTAATTTTACTTGTTATTGCACCATCATTTATTTTTTTTTCCAATGATTCATTAATAACCCCTTTAATAATATTAACCAAATCAGATTCTGTAAGTTTAATAATTTTTCCCATACATATAAATATGTTTATAAATAAAAAACCCCTCACATTGGAGGGGTTAATGAAACCTTGTTGATATTTTATTTAGAATTTTGTTCCGCAGGTTGGACAAAATTTATGTGTATCTTTTTTTCGTCTGATTCCACAATTTGTACAATACAATACATTCACTTCCTTTGCAGTAAATGGTTTTTCTGACAATGGTAAGATTCTCCATGTTGAATAGTTTGATGGGAATGAATTAAAATCCATGTTAACTGTTTCAAACTCTTGTTTTGAATCTGAACCTTTCTCAATTCTACCTGTTTCTTTGAACCTGTCAGTTTGTAATGACTTTTTTAGGTTTGGAGATGTGTTATTATTAACACTACTGATAGGTGCAGAATAGTTTGTATAAAAAGCATTTGAGTCGCCAGCAAAAGTATTACTATTGTTTGATACCATATTAACGTTTGTGTTATAGTACTTAGCATTCTCACCCCAAGTTATTTTATTATTACCACCTGTAGTTGTAGTGTTTATATCACCATACCAATTATCATTGGTCCAAGTACTATTAGTACCGGCCAACGTTATAGTTGGGTTATTTAAATAAACATTCTCGTCATAGAATTCAACGACAACCTCACCATTGTTTTTGATTGCCTCTTGAACTTCCTTTGATGATGAGTTAACCTCATACACCTCAAATTTGAACTTCCTTGCTTCGTTCAAATATCTTTCCAAGAATACTCTCTGACCAGGTCGGACAATAATTCCACCACCTGATAGGTAATTCCCATTGATTTTTATTTTTGCTAAAACTGAATTTGATTTTGGGTTGAAGATTTCTACCTCAAATTCTTCCCCATCTTTAAGATAAACGCTTGAGCCGTTTTGTTTTAATCTTTGTTTCCTTGTCGTAATATGAGCCGACGGAAACTTCTTGAGTTCTGTGTAATACATTTTTTCCTTATTTTATTTTTTATGTTATTGAACCCCACTTCGTTGGTATTTCTCCAACTCAACTGTCTCATCGGACAGGTGGACCTCATCAACAAGGTTTCATTAATAACTATAAGGTAATTTGTTTTTTTGTGAAGGTTATTTATAATAATATACAACTATGTCCGATTGAACATCAACCATAGTATACTCAGCCCCAAGTTTATTCTCAACCCAGTGAGCGATTGCCGAAATAGAATCATTATTATCCAACGAGAAAAAACTAGAAATTTCTTTCATCAAATCTCTACTAATGGTAATCCAACCTCTAATTGGGTTATATTTAATCTGAGCATATAAATCTTCCTTTGAATTAACGAAAAACGTATACTCACCATAGTTCTTCTGAATGAAGTCCTGATTGTCAAGGTATTTAAATATTACCTTTTCTAGTTGTGATTCTGTTATAAGATATTTCATTACAACTCAATTCCAGTGTTATAAATTGTATCCCACTCATTCTCATTACAATAATCCAAGAAGTCCTTTGGTGACATTCTATATGAATCATCAAGTCCATAAACCCAAGAAACAAACTCAGAACAATACATCTTATCTTGTTCGTGATTCGATGGTTTCTTATGCCACTTTCCAGTCAACAATTCAATAGGTTGTTTAATAATTAAACCCTCAAAGTCATAAGCAGTTAAACCAACCTTACTCATTGCTTTAGTTGCAATCTTCTTCTCAGCAATAACTCTTGGTCTTCTCATAACCACAAAATTGTAGTTATATTCCTTAGCCCATTCACCGAATGGTTTCACATTAACACCATTGTCCTGAGCATCAATGATATATGGTTCACCCCATATCCAAATGAATAATGCTGTGTGGTTAATCTGAGATTTTGTAGCCCATCTAATAATTCTACTCAATAAACTCTTCCCACGACAATGTAGGACATCACCTGTTTTAAATTCTTCAATATTCATCATGTATATAAATATGTTAAATAATAAAAAACCCCACCTTATGAGTGGGGCTTAATGAAGTCTTGTTATTTATTTTATATCAGTTGTTTCAATTAATGTATATGTAAAACGATTTCCGTGAATATCTCTTGCCTTACGACAAATCTTCATAAACTCTTCAAAGTCCGCAGCCTTCTTAAACACCTGACATCCTTCAGACCAATTCTCAACATATGTTGAATCAGCTCCCGCCTTGTGAATATTAATACCATAAACACCTTCAGTGATTTTCTTCTCATCATAAATCATATCCTTGTTAGCGTCACGATAAACTTTAACAGGTTTGTCCTGTCCTAAAGCTTCGTACTTACCCTGATGTAATCTGATGATATGTGAACCACGATATTGTCCCTCAACCAAACGAGCAACACCATCTTTGTTGTGGTATTCCATCACACCCTTCTTACCTGGGTCAGTCGTTGCCGGCCAAACGTGACACTTCCATTCCCCATTCTCTTTGTAAGAAATTGTTATATAATCATCAAAAGCGTTTGTAACCTTTTGTCCAGTTTCTGCGTTTCTGATTCCAACGATATTAACATCGTAACCTTTATTCTTATCATCGTTGAACCAAACATAACCTTTAGATTCTACAGATTTTTTAATTTGTTCTAATGTGTAACTCATAATTTTTTTTATTATAAATATCATTTAAATAAAAAACCCCACTCTTTTGGAATGAGGTTTAACAAACTCGGGCCCAGCGAGCCAATATTTCAGGAAGGGCCCTTTTTAAAGTTGGTTATTTAGTTTCAAAACACTGCGTGGAAGCATCATCCACATCCGACCCAAACATTTTATTACCCCACCGGAGTTTGGTGGTCTTTATTATTGTTATGAGGTTTTCGTAATTGGGTTAGCTAAACCCTACTTATTCCCTCCTCACCGCAACAGTCGTTAAGCGCGCACTCGTACTGTGTTTTGGTGTCGTAATAACAGGAGCTTTAAATCCTATATCCGTCGTGTTTTTGTGGGAGTAGGAGGACTCGAACCTCCGAAACCAATAGGTGAAAGATTTACAGTCTTTTGCAATTGCCACTATGCGATACTCCCCTGGTAGTCGGTAGGGGATTCGAACCCCTATGACAAGAATGAAAATCTTGTATCCTAACCCTTAGATGAACCGACCATAGTTGCGGGGACAGGATTCGAACCTGCGACCTTTAGGTTATGAGCCTAACGAGCTGACCATCTGCTCTACCCCACGATTTAATATTTCAATTTAACATTCAGTCGTTCCTGAATTGTTTTACAAAGGTAAGTAATAAATACTTTCGTGTCAAGAAAAATCTTATTTATTTGACTAAAATCTGAACCATCAAAATTGAGAACGCCAAGATTAAACAAATAATGGTTTTTAGTGTTAGTGGTTCTTTAAAAATCACATAACTAAAATAGGTAAAAACAATTGCCCCAATTGAAAACCCTATCAATCTTGACGGCCACATCTGACCGTTAAAGGCTATCACCATATTCTTAACTGAATACATAAATAACATTGATATCGGAATCCCCATCAATACAATCAACCAATAGTTATTTTTAAACCATTCGTATTTTAATTGTCCTTGAAGTTGAAAGAATGTTAGGGTTTGTGCTAACATACCAAATATGATACCTATTAGTAGTTTTTCCCTATCCATTATATCTGTTATTTTTTTACAATTCTAGGACATCTACTATAGTCCCCCATACCGTCATAGTCGGCACATTCTTGGTAAGCACTTGGTGATGGTAAATCACTGTAATGACACCAATCGTTATCATCGGCAAGATTGATGTTTTCTTTCTTACCAATACGAGTAAACAAGTTTTTCCAATTCATAATTTTAATATTTTATTTATTTAACTTCCCAAGAATACAAAATAACTCGTTTTTTCATTTTAGAATCTTCTGTGTTTCCAACAACAACTCCATCAATGATTGAGAAGGCGTGTCCACGAACAACAACAAGATATCTACCCTTTGGAAATTTCTTAATGAAAGTTCCTGTGGTCATGCTTCGTTTAACAATCTCACCTTTAACCTTAACATCATATTTCATATGTCCGTGTTGGTCACCCAAATTGGTGAATGACTTACCATTAATCAAACTTCCTTTTCTAACCATACCACGCATACCTCCAACAAAGTTTCTTGTTCCCTCACGATTTCCACGAAACCATTTTTTTGCAACGAACTTGTGAGCCTCGTCGTAATGCATTTCAAATGAAGATGCAATAGCTCTAACGACACAATCATTACTTTCACTTTGTGCGATTTTAGAATCACTGTATCCAATAATCGCATCTTTTGTAGGTATGTATTTTATTTCGTTATTCATACCACAAAGATAAGACAAAATACTTTACCCCACAAATTTTTTTGCAGTCAGGACAGGATTCGAACCTGTAAGTAATGGAAGTTCCTCAACCTCTCCCTAAGTTCAGTGTCTTTGTGCCCTGCCCTTTGTTTTATACTTTGGCTACCATTCCGCCACCTGACTATGTTTTATTCTGGTAGTTTATCCCAATCACCTGATGCAAGGTACCAAGTAAAATATCCAACGGATTCTTTCCAAGTTGTATCATCATTTGCAAATAACCAAATGTATGTTGCTAAAACCATTGGGATTGGAAATAACGGAAACCCTATCATAATTCTAAGAATTCTTTTCATAATTTTCATTTTAGCAGTCAGGACAGGATTCGAACCTGTAACACAGAGGGTAGTCCGAAAAGAACATACCATGCATTTAACGACCATTCCGCCACCTGACTATGTTACCAGTCTTTCCTGGTCGTCACCTTGCTCCGCAGGTATGAACCCGCATTGCCCTTGGTTGGGTCTATTTGGAAAAGTCACGGTCGGCTCTGTTTCCAAATCATTTTTGTGG